>Ga0228710_1010366_pt1 | contig 12489 bp, 3 predicted proteins | sample MedpolnodulmetaG_FD_177995 | JGI IMG/M metagenome (GOLD analysis project Ga0228710, IMG submission 177995) | Root nodule microbial communities from Medicago polymorpha collected in Santa Monica, California, United States - pink nodules | ecosystem: Host-associated > Plants > Roots > Nodule...
TAATGTTCCATTAAATAGACTAACTATTCTAGGGACTTTATTATTTTGAAACAAAACAAAATCAATAAAGAAATGCCTTATTATTTATATATTCACAATATATATTTATAGCAATATCATGATACAATGCCAAACTCAATCAATATAGATTGACTATTAGGGCTTACTCCAACAGAGGGTGGGTACATAAGGGAATGAGGTTATGCACTTACAACATGATAAGATACAAGAGGTGGAAAATGTTATTGGTATGAGTATAAGGTAATGCTCAGGTCCGAGACATGAATCCGTCAAAGAAGATTTTTTGTGAGTGCAGCGAGGTGTTGTGGGAGTTGTTCATGAATTTGCAAGGATTTCAACAATGCAGCAACGAATCATTGATGATGGGTTTACTTTGTTGTGTGTTTCTCCTTTGGGAGGTAAGTAAGTATTCATTCATTCTCTTGATGATGGAGTGGTGAAAGTGATCATGAACGATGCGTTAGAGTTTTTAAGTCAATTTTTTGAATTTCTACATGATTGGCATACTAGAAGGTAAATTTGGAGAGAAATGTCCGAGTTAGAATTTATGGAGTGCCTTTTCATGCATGGAATGTAGATTTGTTTTCTTTTCAAAAAAGTTATTTCCTCAAAAGGGACTATTTTAATGTTAGATTATTATTTAGAGTCTTAGACGGATAACAAATTCTTGTTTTCCTGGAGGCACTTGGTAGGTTGTTGTTTCACACGTTCTGGTAAGTCAACTCCAATTTTCACAATCTTAAACGGGGTTTCCCCTCATTTGGATTTATGTAAACTCTCCATCCGGTTCAGGTCTTTCCAACTTCTACTGAGCATAGTCGTGCGTCAAAATCTGCTAAGTTCACATCACTTGCATTTAGATTTCTCTTTCTCTTCTTGGCTTCGATGGAGCATTCCGTGACGTCCATGACGTGTTGTTTGGTCCTCTTTGTATTTCTTCAGTAATGCCAGGAAACAAGCGTGTTCGACTTTTAAAGATGTATGTTACAGTCCCAATTGCGGCCGTACCGTTGAAGAGACGCAAAGTGGGGCGTCCGGTAATGCAATATTATGTCGAGGGACAATCAACATAGAACAAAAGCATAACAAATCTTGCTCAATAAAAAAAAAAGCATAACAAATTTTCACTTTACATGGATAATTATTATTTCTGGATAAATAGAAGGCCGGGGTGCGGAAAAAGAAACTATAAATAAATTAAACAAGAAATAGAGATTCCAATATAATAAACTAGAAGTAATTGTTTAATTTGAGCCGGTCGCAAATTCCCAACCAAGGATGAAATTGTGCACACATACTCCCATTCAACGTGAAAAACATAACATGAAACCTAAATAAAATAAAAACCAAATATGCTTACTTTAACTTACAGTATCGATCATAAATATAAGTAAAAAATCAAATGCTTTTATTTCAATTTTAACTAAAAATTATATATATCTTTGTTAACTTTGATATTTCTTTTGTTTATATTTAAAAGTAATTTTCCTTTTTCCAATGAGTGTATACTAAAAAAAACACAACAAACATACTCTAATGTTTGGCTTAAGAATAGACAAGTGAAGAGGTTTTTATGAATGAAATGATTTTAATTGCATATTCTTTATTTTTATTAATATTATTAGGTTTGCAGCAACTTATAACCTTATAATTTTCCTCTAAAACGCTCTATTAGGTTAACTGCAATTTAACCTAACAAATTCCATCTAAAATGCAGCGCACCAATTTAACCTAACAAATTCTCTTTATAATGCAGCAATCCCTAATATTTCTACTTACTGATGACCTTTTCATTTCTATCCTGTTGTGTCATCGTTTGTATATATCTATTGTTTCTGTAGACTTTTTTTTGACAAGTTGTTGTACACTTATTTAATACGTTTACAAACAGACTACCCTAATTTCCATGCAAATTCGGCTACCCTAATTTCCATGCAAACTCAACTATATATAGCAAACCCTAAACCGTGTTTCTCTAAAAAAAAAACCTAAATCGTGGTAAATTACACGGACAGCAGAATAATCATATATGAGGAAGTATTTCGCAATGTGTGATGAAACTAAAGATATTGATCACTGATGAAGATGATGAAGATATCAATGTGACGTCTAACGTCGTATATGAGGAAGTATTTCGAAATGTGTGATGAAACTACATGTCAATGTACTAAAATTTTCATATTTCTTTTACCGAATTATTGATAGGATTACCGAATTTTCTTTTATAATATTTTCATATTTTATACATTTTATGAAGTGTTTTATTTTGTCTACTATGAATTATCAAATGTTTTTCTTTCACCGTTATCAATTATATATTGCATTTTATTATTCGTATGTCAATCCCTTAACAATAAACCCGTACGACGCACGGATCAACAATCTAGTTAGGAAGAGAGGAGATAAATATTTTGGTATTTGAGATAGCATAAGATATTTAAAAAACTATCAAAGCCAAAAGAAAAGATTTCAATCCTCTTTATTTTTCATTTTCTCCACTCCAAACAAACAATTACCAAAATATACACACAATGTCTATCTCTAACCCCCCTCCTCCTCTACTTTCCATTTCATGATTTCATCCCTTCAAAAATAAATAATGCAAAACTGCTACACATGTAAAAATTGGGTCTGTATCACATCACTATCAGAACTAGCTAGTAGCTAGAGGATGCATTCATCGTGTTAAATTGTCCTTCTTGAGCATTCTAGAATTCAATTGCTCTCTAGCTATATGCCATCCTTATCATCATTTTGCTAAAATTGGCATTTTCTTATCAACAAACAAGTCGGTGTTTAGTTATTGCAGAGAAAACGACAAAGCTTCGTGCAATAAGATATTTCTTTAACTAACTAAAATATATTTATATTTTCTTTTCTGTAGACACGAAAATTTATATCATCATCCAATAAAAATTAAATGTTATTATTTAATTATTTTTAAAAGTTACAAAGAAAGTCCTTGTAAAAATAAAATTATAAAGAAATTTCTAATTTTAACAAGTGTGCATCAACATTAAACTATTTCGTCCGTTTTATTTCGTCGTTTCATCAGATACTAAATATAAACATCAAAATTTAAATTTTGATTTTCCATTCATAAAGTCAAATCCTTTTTGTTTGATTCAATTATTTCTGTGATACAATTTCTATTTTTTAATCCAAACTAAATACACCCAAAAAAGTTAAAATAAAAAAAGAAAAAATAGTCTTGACCAAAAACAAAATCAAATAAAGAAAAAATAGATTCCACTTTCTAACTTTCACCAAACAACCAACCCTTACCCGTCAAAAAACGACGTCGTTTTCAATTTACATCAAAGAAATTTCTTTTTCTCTTCTTTATCTTTTTATTGATAATATTAATATTTATTTCTATCTTTCCTTTTTCTTTGTTTTATTACTACTAATATTTATATTTATTTATTACCAAGCAAATCAATTTTAGCTCATTTTCAATTTTCAATTTCACATTTTCACACAGACACACACGCACGCTAATATCATTGAATCAAAAAATCAAAATAAGGGTTACGTTTTTGGGTTTTGGAATTTTCATTCACAAACAACCCTAAATCAAACCCACCAAAATCAAATTCATCAAGTTTCAATCTTTTCTATCTAGATTCATTCTATTCAACGTTTCAATCGAAAGGGTATATTTAGATTTTCCAAATTTTGCATAATTTGATGGCAAATCTGTATGTCAAAGCTGTGCCACCTGCGGATCTGAACAGGAACACAGAATGGTTTACGTATCCTGGTGTTTGGACAACATATATTCTCATCTTGTTCTTTTCATGGATCATGGTTTTGTCTGTCTTTGGTTGTTCTCCTGGGATTGCTTGGACTATTGTTAATCTCGCTCATTTTCTTGTATTCTTCTTCTTCTTTTACCCTTTTCTTTTTGTTTTGTTTTTTATATTATTTGAATTGTTGTTGAATTGTTATTGAATTTTGAGTTTTTGATGATTTGTTGTTTTGTTTTTGTTTTTGTTGTTGCCTGATTTGTCCTTTGATGATTCATGATGACCTATTTGGAAATTTTGTAGTTTAAGGTTTTTTTAAGTGTGTTTATGTGTTGTGTTGATTAATATGTTTTGAATTTTGTTGTTTTGATGGATATGAATGTATGTACTACGAAGCACGAACATTAATAATTTGAGAAAATGGGATGATTGAAAGTAATCATACGTTTGGTGTCGGGCACTGGGACATGTTGGACACCGGGACAGACATGCTTTCGATAAGCAGTATCGTTGCTACAGTGTGTATATATGAGTTTCATTGGGTTTGTGAGATGAGAGATTTAATGTGATCTTGAAGTTAATTCTGATGGACATGAAAAGGTTTCAAATGTTAATTTATTGAGTCATGACTTAGACTGCATAGTTGTTTAGTGTAGGGCTAGCTACTTCTTGTTCTAATGGTAAATAGGTCAGGATTTTATTAGAAAAGATAAAATAGAGGACAGAGATCTTGGAAGACATATATAAATTAGAGGTATTCTATTATGAGAATGAAGCACTGCCAAATATATGGGCACCTGACACATGTTAATACCGGTAATAGTTTAAGAAAATGAAAGTGATTAAACGTAATCACATGTGTCGGTGTTGTATCGTTGTCAGATACCAGACACGCCTTCCATCGAAAGTGTCATCTTTTTACTAAATCCTAATGTGCTATTGGAAGTAAACAGTGCTCAATTTGCTTCTGTTGTCTCTTGTCATGGGTGGAGAGTGGCTTCAATTGCTAGTTTTTGTTAACTGCAATTGGTGTTCTCCTCTATATCTCATTACTCCTTTGCCATTGGCATTTGGTCTCTCACAGTCTCTTGGTTTGGATAGTTGATTCAGCACTGTTAAAGTATTTGCTTGGAGTGTCCAATATCTCTTGTGAGCCTCCCTTGTCGATTGTTGTGATGAGGGATGACTGGGTAGGGGAGTCCTTTAGATCTTTGATCCTCCTAGATTCAGTTTATTGCCGCGATTCTTGAACTAAGTTGGTTTTTAATTGTTGTCACTTTCACAGTTCCCGTCATTATACGTTGTGGTCATTCCGTGTTAAGTAGGAGTAGTTTAGTTTATTCGTTTGACTGAGAGCCAAATACTTATGTGATTATGATTTCGCGGTCACTTAAAATGAATTGTCTGTCATATTTTTTCTTCATCTTCCTTCGATTTTTTGGGTAGGAGACGTATTATTATACGTCATAGTCAAACATAATAATAAGGCAGCCAATTTTAGCTCATGTAGTACTTAGTGAGGTGATGTGTGAGACTATTTTTTATAAAAGCTATGTGACTGGATCAAGTTCTAAATTTACATTTTGTTGTCAGACACTGTTTATAAAATGTCATATTAATTTGATCTCTCTACATGGCTTGATAGATTATGTTGTGTGCATCAGGTAACATATCACTTTTTCCACTGGAAGAAAGGAACTCCATTTGCAGATGATCAGGGGATCTACAATAGATTGACATGGTGGGAGCAGGTCGACAATGGAAAGCAGCTCACTCGTAACCGGAAGTTTTTGACAGTTGTTCCTTTGGTTCTGTAAGTTCCCCTTTAACTTGCATACCTGCATTGGTTTTTAGAAGTGTTTGTTCCTGCTGATATCACAGTTTTTATTTTATTTTTTATGTTCAGTAGTGTTATATAAACACTAGCACTAATTGGTCTGTGCTAACTAATACATTGTCTACAATGATGCAGACAAATGTATTTGTGTCTCTTCTTGATAGTGTTGTTATAACTTTTACATTTTATGCTTTTTTCGGCTGTATCTTAATGTGGTTCATGAACTTGCAAATAAATGTCACATCTATGAGGAAATCATGCATGTCCAATTTAATTGACTTGTGAGTACCGATAGAGTAAGATTTTTTCTGTCTCTTCTTATACGTGGGCATGATATGGCCTATGTGTTATTCCCTTCTAGTTGCGAATTTTTTCTCTCTCAGCTATAATATAGTTGGTAGGTTGGGTTTATTTGGAATTACTGTTGCTTGTTCAGAAGTTATGTTACTTAAAAGGTTTGCATTTGTATGGTTTCTAGTGACTGTTGTCACAATTCCTTAAATATTTGCTAGAAAAAACAAAGTTTGATTGTTAGCAAGAGAAAGGGAAATGATATTAAAATTTAAGCAGATAAAATAGCGTCCATGTGAAATGATATACAATATACAGATAACATTTTAGAACATCCAATCTAATTAATACTTGCCTTTTTTTAATATAATAAACTTTTATAAGTCTCGTAATATTTATAGAAATTTTTAGGGACCAAGCCATCCGATTTAGTTTGGTTCAATACGAACAATTTTTTTTAGAGACCGAGTGATACAACCAAGTCATCTGGTTAAATCATGCGGTTCGACTAGTGGCCCTGTGGTTTGACCAGTGACCTAATACCCTTACCGAGTCGATCACCGAGCGGGTTTTAAAAACACTGCTTGAATGACATTTGTTGAGGAAAGAGTTTTATTACTTATTCCCAAGGAATGCAAGTGTATAAACCTTGCAACTATTATGCAAGAAAGCCGGATCATATATTTGTAATAGATATTACTTTTTCATATCATGAGATATTTTAAAGGGGGATTCTAAGTTATTTGGGTAGCTAATTAGCCTAATGCTAAATGTTTTTAATGGATTGATTGCAACTAAATGATATGAGGCGAGAAAGTAATAAATCATAACCTGGTTTTTATAATGATCATTTATCAAAGGTCTTTGTAGTCTCTTAGCTTCACTAGGCTGCCCAGGTGTGGGGAATGGGAACTTTTAAAGTGATATGAAGTTAGTGTCTGCTCTCTCTCTCTCTCTCTCTATATATATATATATATATATATATATATATATATATATATATATATATATATATATCCCCATGTGTGTATGTTTGTTATTATGACCAAAGGCCTCTCATCAAAGTGTGGTGAAGAACTATTGAGTGCATACATAGTTTAAAAATCCCAAATGCAGTCGCTAATTTTGAATGGTAAATTTAGCTAAAAACTTGTATAAAAAATAGAAAAGTCAAATCAAAATTTGGAGGTTTCTATTCTTCATGGTGTCTGGGGTTTGACATAATCTGTTATCTACATCATTTGTGGTGAAACTGCATGGCTTCATAACTGTAGTTTCCCTAAAAAAAACAATCTAGTTATGAGCTCTTCAAGAAAAATAAAAAAAAACTGGTTATGAGGATTAACACTTAGCTTTTTCTGCAAAATTGTTTTGATTGAAGAAATATTGTTAGGTATAACAAGAATTAATTCAACTCCTCTAAAGTGAAGAGTGTACGAAAAAAAGTGAAGAATTATAACAATTGGTTCGGAAATCAGCGGAATCTCTTAACAACTTCACGAGTTTTTATATAGGTGCATGGATTTTATCATAGTTTCGATAATTAGTTTTCCAGTAATCATTTATAATTTGCACTTTGGTCTTTCAAGGGGTCCCATTACCTTATAGGAGCAAAGACAAGACAACAAATAAGCCTCCTTAACATGAGCCCAAGGGAGAAACAAAAAAAATAAAAAGTCAAACAAGTTAAAGCAAATCCCTTTGAGATTCAGGTTCTTTTATAAACTTTCTGATAAGGTGGGCAGGGTTGGCTGACTATCTTGTTTTGCATTGATACGTTTTGATGAAATTTCCGTTGTGCGTCACTTTATATCTCTAGATAGTTTTCTGCAGTGAGGGCGTTAATTAATGGGGTATCAGTATTTAATTTATAATGGTAGGAATGTGCACTTTGCATTTTTTTGTTTTGTTTTGAAATGGCTAAATTTTATTCTCGACGGTAAAAGCAAGAAGCAAAGACCGCGGAAAAGGGAAAAAAACAAACACGGTACCACATATAAACGGAATACCGGAACACCCAAAAAACCCTTACAAACCACCTAATAATGAGGCGAAATTATACATACAAAACCAACACACGCATATCTCCACCTCACCACCAAAACCGATGGCCGAAAACACTACAGGCTAGGCAGTGAACAACCACAAGGAGGTCACCTAGTTACACTGCTGAAGCCTCACCAAAACAGCACAACACAGGACTACTGACCATCCCAAACTGCAGGACCAGCAGGAGGCAGATGCGCACCTCCAAAACCTGCCAAAAAAAACTGCAATAAAAACCACGCCACCAAACTGCCAGGGAGCCGAACTGCTCACAACACACCAGCCCGCAAAAACCAGCTACACTTCCAGGGAGCCGAATGTGCACTTTGCATTATTTAGTACCAGCATGTTTTTTTTTTTTTCTTTTTTTTTCTTGGTTTTGAATGTGTTCAATGAGCGAGCATATCCAAGAGATAGTACCATAATGTATTGCATGTTTTTTGCCGGTGAAGTTGTCGTAATTAGAGTCAATAGAGGTAAAAATTAGATATACTACTCCATAAGTTACAAAGCTTTGATGTACCATACTAGATGGTGCAGAAATTTTGACACATGTAAAATACACGACTATTAGACCTGTGTCACTCTATGGTATTTGGATATTGAACTGTAAAAAGGTAAATAGTCAAAACATGTATGAATAGACAAACAAGACAAGGTAAATCATCAAAACTTGTATCATATAGATTTTTTTCTTTTTTTAATAAAGTAACATATATAATGTAGGGACAACGCCCATGTAGGAAAAAATGATAGCCTGTTGCCTTAGGTGGCTAGGCCATGTGTGAAATAGACTATTACAATCCTTGGTAAGAAGATTGGATTGTAGGGTAGGCCATAAGAGTGTGAAAGGTAGACCAAGAATAACTGAAATCTAGATATGCTTGCTGAGGATCTAGTTGATGACATAACATTTTAATATCATTTAATTCATCTAGCTGTTCTATCTACTTGGGTTGGGAAAGGGTTTGATTGTGGTGACAGTTAGCTTACAAAAATCTTTGGATCCCCAAGTAACTCAACTTTTAAACTCGAACTCATTAGCGTGTACATACTTGATTTTATTATTTAGATAAGATATGAATAACCAAACATTATCAATATCAAAATTCACAACTCTTTAACAATAAATAAAGAATGCTTTGTTAAGCACTTAAACCAATCTCGTTAGGGACGATATGCATAATATATGCAAGGTCCGGGGTTCAAACCCCGGCCACCACCAAAAAAAATTAATCTTGTTTTTGTATCTTGAAGAGTCTTAGTAAATGACTTATTTGAAGGCAAGAGCTGTCTTATTGAATATTTTCTTCTCATTGACAGGTACTTGATAGCCTCACACACAACTGACTATGAGCATCCAATGCTGTTCTTCAACACGGTTGCCGTGATTGTGCTAGTTGTTGCAAAGTTCCCCAACATGCACAAGGTTAGGATATTCGGAATCAACGCTGATAAGTGACAAAGTGTTTGTATGTCGATGAAACTATGGTTGTTAGTAGCTCATGAGCCTCTCTTCTTTCTTCCTTCTCTTGTTCTGGAAAAAAGATAGCAACCTTTGTATAGAAAAGGCAGAACTGTGGAAGGAAACTCAATATGTTTTGTTGCCAACTATTTTTTTTCTTCTTCTTTTTGTTCTAAGCTTCTTCTTCTAAGGTGTTAAACAAACAAATAAATATGTTGAGTTATTATTTCTGTACAGTAGAGAAATACGTGTACCAGAGATTATAACGGTGCTTTAAAATTTAGTAGTATCTAGTAAGTACATTTCTTTCATTAATGCCTTAGAAAACTCCTATACAAGAATCATCATTTGCATAACTACTATATTTGCTTCCTTAACCGGTGCCCCATGTTGAGTTATTATTTCTGTACAGTAGAGAAATACGTGTACCAGAGATTACAACGGTGCTTTAAAATTTAGTAGTATCTAGTAAGTACATTTCTTTCGTTAATGCCTTAGAAAACTCCTATACAAGAATCATCATTTGCATAACTACTATATTTGCTTCCTTAACCAGTGTCCTGGGGGCACCGGTTAGCATTTTCCTTTATTTATATTGGTCAAAATTTTCTTTTTTAGTATGTACAAATCGAACTTTATATTAGCAAAAAAAAAAAAATAATAATAATAAAACTCATTCCATATTAGCACCATGAGTTGAAGTTGATATGTTTGGTTAGATAACTTAATCGAACTCATATTTTCAAAAAACGTTTATCATGAGGTGTAGTTGTTTTCTATAGAAGGTAAATTTTGCTTAAACTATGTACAAGTTCTTTCTATGATCTATCTTGAGGAGTTCATATTTTGAAACAGTTTTCAAATGTCATAAGATACATTTAACAAGGTGAAACCTATGTAAAGGAAATCAGTAAAATATTCACAAAATCAGAAGCTCAAACCTATTAATAACGATTTGTGTTGTTTCGACACAAGTTTGACATTGTATTCGAACATCAACTTGAAACGATTCAAAGATGTAGTTAATTAGATTTATTAGACGGTTAAGTTGACGTATGAAGGTGTTCTACTTCTAACTCATCAGTCATCTAATGCACACAATTTATCATAATTTTGAATGTCATTGGTCAAAAATGGTGGATATTTGTCTCATTAGTGTAACTCAGTTGATAGCTACCAGGGACATTATATGTAGGGGTTGGAGTTGAACCTTAAACTCCTCACTTTTTCACATATAATCTGTGAGAATCTACCCACTATACTACATGAGAAAAAAAGTGCATATTTGGAATAAATTGTGGTTAATAAACATTATTTTACATTAGGCCATTTGAATGATGTAGTATATTTAAACCTAATTCAGATGATATATATAAAGCATCGGTTGGATGTAATTAACCACATATTTGAACAACATTAACTATTAAAATTGATGTCGATTATTTGGATAAAAATATCATTTCTCTAATAATTTTGATCAAGACAAGCACATTGGTCTGCACATTACTTACCAAAATAAGCAACTATGAATGTTTATTGAGAAAGTGATTTACTTTATTATTAGAATGAAATTATTGTTTAACAAAATTCAAAATTTTATTTTAAGGAAATATAGTAGTTTTGCAATCTCGTTAAATTAAAATTGGTTTTTTAATGGATAATTTTACCAAAAATTAAAATGAATGTTGAGAAGCATTGCTTTGAGAAGATAACCTTAGAATACTATATGTGATAGCTTCCAGCAAAGTCCTAACTGCTTGATATTAGTCAACTATAATATGAAAAAGGGTGTATGAAATTAAAATTCAAAAGCCATGGTGTGATGGAATATATATTAGAATCTAGTCTATCCAGTATATATAATAAATAAATAAATTATAATACAAAGGGTATCTTCAAAGTTAAGAATTTGCTGTGTGACAAGTTGGATGGCGCTGACTGCTGTGGAAATTGGATGACAAGAAGTCAAGAATTCACACCTTAATTGAAAATTTAAGCATATTTTAATTTGAGATTAAAAAAATGCATCTTAGTGTAGAATTATTTTATACCACAATCAATTACAGTTCACTAATATAAAAAGAGTTATGTTATCTATTTTAGAATAATTTATAAGACAACTAAAGATAATACAAGACAATGTGACTATTGACGCAAAAATCAAAACAAATAAAAAATGATTAAAAAGGATAATTTTTTTTTTTATATATCTTTGGTTGTCTCATAAATTGTTAAAAAATGGTTAATCAAATAACATTTCTCATATAAAAAAACTTATATTAGTGTCTTTTATTTAAAAATTGCCATATGTTTTGAGACAATTTTAGAATTCAATTCATATACAATGTGTAAAATATTTTACATTGTCAACCAATTGCGAACTTTGGATCATCAGAAACATTTAACATTTATCAAAATTTTAGAGGGACAGTTTCCATATGCTAATTTAATTGTTTTTACAATAGTAATGGACAGTTTCCATGCTAGATTCCTAGATAAGCGGTGGAAGAGCTATGATATGCTCATTCTGAGATATGTGCTTTATCTTGGATGTGGCTTTTGGATAGACTTTTCAGAAAGTTATACCCCACACCCCTACACTTATACCTTCACCCCAACATTTGACACAAACTACCTAATTTACCCTTTATATAAAACAACAAAATTAACCTTTCACTTTTCAACCCCACACACCCTGCTTGCAGTTCAACGGGTTCAAACTTTTTTCTAGAAAAATCAATCTTCACTTCCAACAAACAGTGAGTTCTATGTTCTTCTAAAAATCAATTGTTTCTGTTCTCTCTCTTAAACTTTTCCTTCGCTGAATCGTGTTCTTGAATTGACAATTCCGGTAAACAATGAATCAATGATTGGGGTTTGCTAGGTTTTTCAAGGTTTTCTGGGTTAGTGGTTAGGAATCCTTCACTGAATCGTGTTCTGGAAATAACGATTATGTGAAATGCCGTCGTCCGAAATCGTTCCCGCAATCGTGTTAACCAAAGCTTTCCGGTTGATATCCGGAAACCACATGCAAAGTGTTCCGGGAGTTATCGGAAAACTCGTGTTCCGGATAATTCTTT
>Ga0228710_1010368_pt1 | contig 12488 bp, 5 predicted proteins | sample MedpolnodulmetaG_FD_177995 | JGI IMG/M metagenome (GOLD analysis project Ga0228710, IMG submission 177995) | Root nodule microbial communities from Medicago polymorpha collected in Santa Monica, California, United States - pink nodules | ecosystem: Host-associated > Plants > Roots > Nodule...
ACAGCGAGTTGTGATATTTGTCATCTTTCTAAGCAAAAGAAGTTGCCATTTAATTTCAGTAACCATAGAGCCTCTTGTTGTTTTGAATTATTGCATATGGACTTATGGGGTTTGTTTTCTACTGCCACTGTGCACGGACACAAGTACTTTCTCACCATTGTTGACGATTTTAGTAGATTTACATGGTTGGTACTTTTAAAGGGCAAGCATGAGGCAATGAGACAAGTTAACAATTTTGCTGCTTATGTTGAGACACAATTTAATGCCAAAATCAAGGTCTTATGTAGCGATAACGGACTGGAGTTCACTCTTGCTGATTTCTATGCTAGCAAAGGTATCGTTCATCAAACTAGGCTCTGATACCATATGAATAAACTGTGAAATGAACAGAGAAGAAAGGAAAAAAGGGGAAAAACTCTTTCTATTCAATTGATTGAGAAATGAGTACAGAAGTGTATTTATATGTGTATAGTTTCAACAACTTACTTAGTTGTGTAACTAATTGACTAATCCTATTGTAACTAACTACTTATAGCTAATTACAACAATTATTTCTACAATCTACCTCTCAAGGGCTCGAGTTCGATTATTCCGTGTCAATTTTTGTGGGCTAGTTTGACTTATTCAACAACAACAAAAAATCCATTGATCTATTGACGCGGACAAGTTTTGAGAAAGGTTAAAAAATTGCAAGGCTGGAAAAATCTGAGAATTCTTCTTGTAAGTCAGGGGAAAATCAATTAACTATCGTTGGTAAGAGAGTGGTAATTAAGTGTCGTTTGGGACATTTTGATCGGTTTGAGGTGCATTTGAACAAACACTAGGTGTCTAATGAGCTCGCTTTGGACAAGTTTGATGGTGGGACAAATCAAAACGAATGGGTTGTCCTGTACCCACTTATGCTTTGAGCCCGATAGCTCATCTACCTATATGATGCTCTAAACTCAGGTTAGAAAATACTTCCCCCGGTCCTATTTATAATAAACATTTAATTTTTTTGATTTATTACATAAATAATGTATTTTGTCTATATTCTAGATAAGATACATCAATTATTCAATGAATTTAAAAAGTCAAATTTTTCTTATAAATAGGACTGAAGGGAGTAATTAGAAAATCTCAGATTGCAACCTCAATAAGGGGCAGACCTTCTCTATGGTAAGAGTGTATCATGATACCTACACAATTTGATTCTTTAGTGTGTAGTTATACTGTACTCTCAAAAGAGAGTGTATTGAAAAGTGTACGTTGCTTGCATTTATCTTTATACTCCCTCCGGTCTTTTATTCAAGAAACAAAATACATAAATCACATAGACCAAGAAAACACTTTGAACTAATTATTTGCATTTAATACTCATATAAATTTATATTCATTCCATTAGTGCCCCTATATTAATTGTCTTGATTACACTAACTTATTTACTTTTGATATTCTCTTTCATAATAAATAAGGGTACTATTGAAATTGAACATCCAAAGTACTTCCTCCGTCCCATAATAACTGAGTCATTTGTAAAAAAATATTGTCCCAGGAATCTTGACCCATTTCAGTTTTCAATACGGCATTAATTACTTTTTTCTAATTATATCTATAATTAATACTACTTTTACTACTCCCAATTCAATATATTCTACTTTACATTTATGATAAAGAATAATGCACCAATACTTGACAAAGACACTCAAAACCATATTTCTCTCTATTTTATTTATAAACTTTTCTTAATTTGTGTGAAAAGTTAAACTTGGACGGAAAGAGTATTTTAAAATTGGTCAAAATTTCTTATAAAAAGGACAAAAAAATTTGATACTTTTGTTTCTTCTAAAAAGGACCGGAAGGAGTATTATTGTATATTACAAGTTTCCCAAAATATTCTCGATCATATTTATATCTAATGGTGTAGAGGCAAGAGTTTTTCGTGATTAGGTTGTCCCAATAGTTGCACATGTTAAAGAAACTAAAAGTAGCAAGTTTTTATTGAAAAACAACAACTATTTATTAAAAAGTTGTATATTTAATATCAAATGTATTTCTAATGGAAAATTACTATTTTAAATTTGTTAACATGTGCATGATAGAAAAACCTTAATTAATTGGCAAATGTTAACATGTGCCCCAAGGGCATAAGTTAGAGAATTTAAAATAGAAACAATTGTCTTAAAAGTTGTGCATTCTACTTTTTAAAGTCAAACTTCTGTTCTTTTCTATAAAAAATTTCTAATTTTAGATTCCTTAACTTGTGCCCTAGGGGCACAAGATAACAACACCCTAATTAATTTATGGGAAATGCTAACCGGTGCCTCCGGGGCATTGGTTAAGGATATGAAAAAGGAAATTATATAGTAATTAATGCATTAAAATTGTGTAATTAATTTATAATAAAGTCAAAAACAGTTTCCTTTTATGGTAATAATTCCCTTTTATGGTATGCTTAACCAGTGCCTCGGGGGCACCGGTTAGCAGGACCCTTAATTTATTAATGAAAAAACGTGATAAGAATGATTGAACCAGATCGATTTTACCAATACACCATGACGCAAATTGTTCTTTACATTAAATGTTGATATTTATTACTTCATCTGTCCATATATCTAAGCAACTTTTTATTAGAGACAAAAAGTGCTTACATATAGAGAGGGAGGGAGTATAATAGAAATGTTAACTTGTGCCTTGAGACATAAGTTAAGAAGCTAAATGTATAAAAAAATTTATTGAAAATTGTGTTTTCAATATCTTAAAAATTTCAAAAGTTATCTTTTCAATGTAAAATTTATTTTTAATTTCTATTTTAACCTTCTTAAGTTATGTCCATATGACACAAATTAACGTGACCCTTGTTATAAATGTGACACCCTCTAAAATTACAGTCAAGATCTACCACAACTTAAAAAACAATGGGTTCTACTTCTATGACTTTAAGTTTGGTAACTTTGTCTCTATCTCCATAGTAACCAATAATTCTCTTTCATCGGTCATTTATCATTCATAGGGTTATTGTATCGTAGTACATCTTTTTACCTTCTCAAAATATTTTGATGGTCTTAAAAATATATCTTTTCCAATGCAAACGGCTAATTCAATTCAATATCTGCCTCCTGATATTCCCAATAAATAGTCTACTTGAAGAAGCACAAACCCTACATATATACTGCGTTCTCTAACTTTCCACAAGACTCAGCAAGACCTTTTCTTTTCACCTTTCACTCTTCTTGTAGTTGTCGTGATCAAGATCTAAAATGAAGAATAATAAATACAATCCTGAAACCATTTTCAACCGTCTGAGCAGTACAATTGGCCAATTCAAGGCAAGATATCCCAAGAAAGAAGAGTGGTTGATTCCATCTATAAACCCTTCTAAAATCAAAACCTTTAGCGTTCATAGGTTTAATACATCAAATGTCAGAATGAGAGGTATGGCTTTTTACGAATCATATGAAGAGGCAATGCAGTCATCGGACTACAATGAGTTGTGCACTAACGTTGGTTCTATGTTATGCGACGTGTACCATGGATTCAGAAGTTCCGTGGAAGAAGCATTGTATGGAATTGGTGTAAAAACTACTGTGGTGTGGTTATCATCTGATAAAATTACTACTGAAGAAATTGTTTGGCCTTTCATTCTTGTCAACTTTGGTTGTATTATTATTATGCTTTTGAAGAACTTCACTAATGAGCCAAACTATGAAACTTTCATGATCAAGTTAATTAGTGAGTTGAAAGAGATAATTGGGTATGATGCTGATTTTGATTTTCCATTTGATTTCAAGAGAGCAATTGCAATTAGGGAAAATCTTGGTTCTTGTTCAAGATTATGTCAAGATGCAATAAGATTTATTATGAAGAAAAGTAATAATTCTGTTGAAAGAGATCAAGAACTTGGTGTTGTGTGTCAATATTTGTGTAATGTGTTAGCTTGGACCGACATGCATCATTTCACACTTATCAATGATTTGTTGGTTAAGCCTCAATCACCTGTCTTGTTTCACTTTAGGGTTTCACAAGAGGTGGAAAATTATACTGAGGCCTGTAGTGCTATCACGTCTCATATTTGCCCTCAGTTTTTCATGTGTGTAGCTTCTAAGGTGGCATTGTCAAAGGTGGAACATTCCCGGTTTCCTACTCTCATTGCTGTTGCTCAAGAGTTGGAAAGGAAAGGCAAAAATTGTTCAGTTGGTGCTGACTGTGAGTTAACATCAACAGATGGGGCAGACCCAACAATGATACAAGCTTTGGTCAAACTTCATCTCAAATTTTATGCTTGTGAATTCTAAGTTTGGTTAGAATCATAACATAGTTAGAACTATTGGGTTTTGACATTTCATTTTCTAGTACTATTGGGTTTATCTAGAACTTTTATAGTATATTCTTAATTTATTTACTACAACTATTATGGTTTTGTTGTTGTGATTCTCCACTTGTTTGTATGGACGAGACATTTTTATTTTATTTTTTTTTGACAAAAATGTGATTCAATCTGAAAAATTTGAAGTTGGGTAATGGGTAAACCCTCACTTAATACGAAGACGTCGTGAAATTCAATAATAAATCGTTAGTTCAAAAAAATAATAAACGTTTAGAGTTTTTAAATTTTAATCAATTGATCGGTATTTTAAAATAATATAGTTACATTAGATAAATTTAGTTATAAGTTGCTAGCATTCCTCTTTTATAATATACTGAACCAATACAATTTTTTTATAGGAAAAGATGTTTATAGCTTTTCGTTGAGAACCATTTTTTTTTTTTGTAGAGTCAAAAGAAAAAATACTTTATTCAAACTTCGGTATTATCCCCATTCACGTTTGAAATATATTTAGAACTGTTTTTTTTTATTTTTTTAGAATGCAAGTGAGTGTTCTAAGAGTATTATTGGTTAAGAAATCAAAAGAAGTAACTTTGTATAAAGATATAGAATAATTATTGTATTGACAAGTAACAAATTTCATTTTCAAAATAAAATTTCTTTTTATGAAATCATTAACCCATGCGCTTAGGGTACTCGTTAGCAGGTTCCTTATAAAATCAAATGAAGAACACATAATTATAAAATTAATACAAATTTTTTTTTGGAAGGAACAAAAATTATATTTATTTGTTTTGTTACTTATAATTTTAAAAGTCAAAAAAATAAATATCTATAAACATAGCATACATACTATCTAAAATTGTTTTCCTCTTAGTTTTAGTCTACGACACTTGAATGAAAGTGTTTACAATTTTATTTTGCTAGGTAGTGTTTAAATCTATTAAAAATATTATTTATAAGAAAATTTGTAGGACTACATTATAGGTTTTTTTCTTTTCTTCTAAAGAACGAGCTGTTTAACTAGGAACCCATACAGGGACGATTTCGAGTAGTTTTTTTGGAGTTTATATTTTAACAAGACTTTTTGGTCTGACCCAAAACATACTGAAGCCCTTTAAAACCGGCCCTAAACTGATCGAGTAACTTGTTTGACAACTCTAAGTCACCCTTTCATATTGATAACAAATTACCACCAAGTTTTAATAAAAAGGTCTTCTTAACAAGGGTCTTTAAGACACTTGTTAAGGATTATAAAATACTCCCTCCGTCCCTTTATGTAAGCACCCTTTGCTTTTTTCACATTTCTTAAGAAAGTTTGTCAATGTAATTAATGTGTCTGTTTTGTGTGTTAATATTACCAAATTGACACTTGTTTGTATGTGTATTAAATTTGACTATTCATATTTCAAGACAAGTTAGTAGTATTAATTAGGGGTATGGTTAGGAAAAAAATAATAAATGCATCTAGTAATTTGAAAAGGGATATACATTAAGGGACAAAAATAAAATTAAATGGGTGCTTAAATATAGAGACAGAGGGAGTAGAAATAATTGGTAAATTTTATGTAGAGAAAATTGCTTTTTCAAGTTTCAATGTGTTGAATGCATCAATTCCAAGACAAATTTTTTTCTTTAAACTTCTTAACAAGTGTCCTAAGAAACTTCTTAGCATCTCCCTAAATAAAAAGGGCAATGTTTCCACCCAAAATAATATTACAAAAGATAAATTATAAAGTTGTGTGCAAAAAATATAAGATATGCTAAATGCTTATTCTGTCTATATCATATCCTATCGTTATCCAGTATCATATCATATCATGTCTTTATCATATCCTGACCATCAAAGAGACTCTTGATCTTCAATATCTTTAATTCTTCAAATGATGTTTGGTTTTGCCGATTTACATAATTTCTCAGTATAAAGACTTAAAATACATAAAACTGAATTGCAACGACCAGAATGAAAACAAGTTTTAAATTGAATTAGTTGTTTGCATTGGAAACCAGATATTTTAAACCAAGTTTGCATTGGAAACCAAATATTTTAAACCAACAAATATTTGAAAAGATTTCCCAAAAAGAATAAAATCAAATGTTGGGAAGGGAAAAAGAAGAACGATACAATATACTCCTCAAAAGTGTAGTTGGAGTAATGGATAATGCTTTTTTTTTTTTTCTTGAAAGGGAGTAATAGATAATGTTAACCAGTGTCTTTAGGGCAATAGTTAAAAAATAAAGGGTTAATATATCTTTACCCTCCTGTAATTTGGACGAGTTCCGGTTTAACCCCTGTAAAAAAAAGTTTAGATTCCAACCCTGTAAAATAAGATTCTGTGATTTTAGCCCATGAGCATGGTGACTATATAAAATTGCTGACGTGGCGAGCTGAGTGGAATGCTGACTGTGGATACATGATTATGTGGCGTGCTGACTGTATAATTAATTTTGTTTTTCATTTTTTTAAAAAAAATTATAAAATTTTAAAAAAATTCAGGATTTTTTTTATTACGAAAAATATTTTCCAAAATTTTTGAAATATATATTTTTCAAAAATTCCAAAATTTATAATTTTCGAAAAATATATATGTCAAATTTTTTTAATTTTCCATAATTTTTTAAACAAAAATTCAGAAATATATTTTAGAAAAATTTATTTTGAAAAAAAAAATCAAATTATTTTCGAAAATTTGAAAATATATATTTTTTGAAATTAAAACAGCCAGTTCAAAAGAAGTTTTTTAAATTTTCTCAACAAAAAAAAATCTGGAAAATATTTTTATTTTAAAAAATATGGATACAAATTTATTTAAAAATTTAGGAAAATTCAGATTTTTTTTCGATAATTTTATTCCGATTTTTTTTACGATGTGTTACAGGTTTGAGAATATGTTTTAATTTTTAAAAATTGAGGATAAAAAAAATCTGGAAATTTCTTTAATATTTAAATTTATTCTTATCTATTTCTTACATGTGTTATTTGTATTGAAAATTGAGGGCATTTTTGAAAATAAACAGCCAGTTCAAAAGAGCTGAAAGAGGTTGTTTTCTTTATATATATATTTCCCAAAAAATTATATATAAAATAAAAAAAAATCCTAAACTTACTGTATTTTGAAACTTTTAAAAAAAAATTAAAAAATCCAAACTAAATTAAAATTTTAATAATATAAGCTAATTTTTGAATGTTCTGGTAAAAAAATATTAATTTCTTTCTGAGTTTTTTTATTTTTTGAAAAAAAATCCAAATTTTTTCAAAATTTTAATAAAATTGATTTTTTTTCTTATTTTTAAATTTTTGAAAATTAATTTTCAGGTTTTAAAAAAATTAAAATTAAAATAATTACACAATGGCATGCCACGTCAGTGTCCATTACACACATATCAGGTTTTAAAAAAAATTTAAAATTAAAATAATTACACAGTGGCATGCCACGTTAGCGTTTGGATGGGGTCGGTGGTGTTTAGTGGAGAATTTTCATATTACAGGGATGTTTTGTGAAGAATCTTTATATTATTGGGGAGTAAAGACATATTAACCCAAAAATAAATATAGTAGTAATTACATGGGATGTTGTGCATTCAACTTCTCAAAAGCTTAAAAAGTGTCATTCTTAGTTTAAACCTTTGTGTTTTTGGTTTCCTTAATGGTACTCCATCCATCTCAAAATAATACTTCATTCGGTCACATTTACAAGCATAAAAGTACATAAAAGTACTACAAGCAGGAGTAGGCCTGAACCTTATTAGTGCAGGCAAACTATGACCAAACTCAACTAAAACAAATCTCAACTAAGACAACATATATGCAAAGAATCAAATCAACCGTCTAAACTAAGCTGTCAAACAATTAGCTATTAGCACATATTAAGAAACATCTCTTGGCAGTCAAACATACTTGGGATTGCTTTTGAATACACCCTCTTTGAGATGAGTTTGGATGTGCTCACTAATTGTGATGTTATCAGAGCCTTTGCCTCTTGCAGAGCTGCTACTCTTTCTTGACTTCTTGTTGGACTTTGGTTGGTGCTGATCATCTGGTTGTGCCTCCAAATACTGCAAAGCCACGCATGGTTATGAGAAGTATGTATCAAACTGTATTCATGGACTGCAAGCTAAATTTAAGTGGGATCCAAGCACTAAACTTGATATTCCATTTGATGCCACACATTCAAATGTTATCCGTACTATGCTCAGTTCATGTGAACTTCGTGCAGATGTTATGACGTTTCTTAAGAACAACTCCAATCATTCTGATTCACATATTCACAATGTGTGTGAATATTTGAGTTTCATTTTAAAATAACAAATTTATGAGATGTTTTATAGTAGAGGTGCTGGTTTTGCATTCCAAATGTTTTATCTCATTCTTGCCTTTTCTCTCAGTTGTTTTTTAGGCATTTGGGTTTAGTTTCAGAACTTCTGGAGGTGGACTGCTACTAGAGTTTCAGTATGGACGCAATGGTTCTAAAGTTCAATGATGGACGAATAATATTTAGATTGAGAATCCAATTAGGTGTTAATGTGGATCATATGGTGTGTAGATTTGCACAGTGCCTCGCAAAGGGTCTGCAAGGGCTATAATCAGCCAGCCTCTAAGGATTCTCTATTGAAGAACCTCTTATTAGAAAAACAGAGTAACCAGTGTCACTCAAGTTGTATTATTAGAAGAACCTCTTCAATCCATTCTACAGTTAGCTATATATGAATTGTTAATACATAAGCTTAAGGTGAGCTGTAAGATTATTACTTAGTAAAGGTACATGTCTTCAACATAAAAAGTTAATTAGAGTAGACGTGAATGTCTTCAATTTATCAACACACTACAAACATTGTCTACCTTTGCATTATAAACAGAATTTCATGTTAACACTATCCACCAAAAAATGGCAAAATAAGATCAATTGAAATTAAAGGGAACACAGACATAATAACAATAATAATAAAAATGGAATCCCAGATAAACTCACCATTTTTAGAACAGCACACTCTTTAGATACTCCCTCAGGCCACATTTATAAATAAAAAATAATTTTTTAGGTTTATAGAATAATTAATGTATTTGATCATATTTATCGGTCAAATACATTAGTTATTCAATGAATCTAAAAAGTTGTGTTTTGCTTATAAATGTGACCGAAAGGAGTAGTAAACAACTCTTTAAAAACATTCTTCAAACGCTCGATGAAATGCACTTTTTACCCTCTCCATGAATCCTAATGTATGTTGGTCAAAAAAATGAGTCCTAATGTATTGTTACTCGACCCCATGTTCTAAAAATACTATGTTCCCAATAGTTAGTAAATGATGAAAAATTGAATGAATATAAGATGAGTTCATTTGAATTCTTATTCCTTCCCAATACTATTGATTGACTCCATACACCCTTTCCGATACTCCATTAAATAGCAGAAATACCACATGCACTTATTATATATAGTGCGTTATCTTTGTTTAGTTTAAGTACTTCAATTCCTAACTTCTGAGTTCTATAGAAAATGGGAAACAGACTAATCAAAACCCTAAGCGGCAACCATGAAGAATCATCAAATGCATTGAAGCAATGCATTGTCCCCTCATCACATACTCCTGTAGGTAAACTAAACTGTTCTACAGTTGAAACACTTCCAACCACCAATCAGCCACGTACGAGTGAATATAATTTTTATGTCCCAGATGAAGATGATCCCACCACAGGCATGGCATTCTCTGCTGCATAGACACTGCTAAGGATTCAAACATTAACAAGGAGTTATGCACTTATGTTGGATCTATGTTATGCTATGTGGTTCCTGAATTCAGAAAACCGGTAGAGGCAGCACTTAAGGAAATAGGCGTTAGTCTTCGTTTTGTGAGTTTACCATCCCAGGCTCATGAAAATAATATTGTGGATTCTAAACTTCCTCAATTGAACAGGTTCTACATCCTTGTCATCTTTGGTTATTGCATCTTTCTTCTTTTCAATGCTCGCAAAGAGGTATATTGGTATAACAGGTGCAGCGAACCCACCAGCACCGACAGGATTTATGCACTATGTACTAAACTTGGATTCCCTCCGTACAACGATCTGCATATACCATTCAATCAACAAAATGAATATGCAATTTACACTATGTTTGCTACTCCAAGTCTTCGTTTTTCTGTTATTTTATACATAATGGAAAACTTAGATAATGAGGAGATTCGAATTCGTAACTTGTGTGATTATGTGAGCTTTAATTTATGTGGTTTATCATGGTATGGAGTTATGTATGTGTTTAGTGTTATAAATGACAGGTTGGTTAAGACTAAGTCACCTGTCCTCTCTGACTCTCGGGTTACAACAGAGGTTAATAATTTGCCAGTGACCAGTCTTGCTGTTGGAAACTACAAGTATCCTTACTATTTCAGTCATTTGTGTCTCGATTCAGAACTTTTCCTTGTTGATGTTTTCAAGATTTCCAACTCTGTTTGCTGTTGCAATGGAGCTAGACAGGGAAAGCAGTGCTCTTTACAAGTATAATGACATTTCTGGGGCTGACCGGACAATGGTTCGAGAATTGGTGAAACTTCATCGGGCGGCTTTTGGCACAAAACCGAGGCATTCATATCTCTGGGAATGAAATATGAGAGTGGAGTGTATTTGTAATGTTACTTTTTATATTTATATTAGTTGGTCCAAGAAATTATATTAGTGAGATCACGAACATAACCTTATGATGTTTGATTCCAGCATGAGAGTAGCTTAATCATTTTTGATTTGGAGTCCAATTTGGTCTTCCATATCCTTGAAGAAAAAACGATTCAACCCTAGTATCATGCGAGGAGAACACGAAGTATTGAACATGCACCAAACATACTTCTACTTGCATTAGCTGTTTTAAAATCAAATCGAATCAAGCTTAGCATCATGATAACATTTAGGGAGCTTCTATGGTGCAGTCAGGAAATTGACTTTTTTGAAAAAGTTAATTTTGATTTTAATGTTTGATTCATTTTTAAATTGTTGATTACTGATTAATGATCAATAGTAATTCATCTAGTAATGCTTGCAACATACATGTATTATTTTATCGTTGACATCTTTAACATGCAAACAGATTTGATGATATTATGTGATAGTTTTAAGTGTTACACTTTGTATGGTGTTACACTTAAAACAAGGTAGGATAAAATTAGATTAAGTGTAGTCTTGTTAATATGATGAATTGATGATACTATGAGGACTGAACTTTTGATGTCATTGTACAATCAGTGGGGTGTTACTCACTACACTTTTGATGTTACAGTGTTAACTTCATCAGAAAAGTCATTTTCACGACTTCACCATAGAATTTTCCTAACATTTATCGTTCTCCCAAAGTCCTTCGTGAATAGAGTTTGTTGTGAAAGTGTTGTAGTTTTCCTCATTAGTAAAATAGTAATCTTCTTGAAATTAAAACTCTACGTTTGAAAACTCTTATTAGTATACTTTTTATAGCTATAATTAAGGTCTTTTGGCAAAACCTAAGTCATAATAAAAAAAAATTCTAATAGAGATTGATTTTTGACTTTTTATATTTGATAAATTAATTATTATATCTTTAGCTCTACGATTGAAAACTCTTATTAGAACTTTTTATAGCTATAAGTAAGGTCTTTTGGCAAAACCTAAAACATAATAAAAAAGAGAATTCTAATAGAGATTGATTTTTGACTTTATATATTTAAAAATTAATTATTATGTCTTAGCTCTACGATTGAAAACTCTTATTAGTAATAAGAGTACTTTTTATAGGCTATAAATAAGGTCTTTTGGCAAAACCTAAAACATAACATAAAAGAGAATTCTAATAGAGATTGATTTGACTTTTTATATTTGAAAATTAATTATTACTTCCTCATGTCCTTATTATAAGAAATATTTGACTTTTTAGGTTTATTGTATAAGTGATGTATCTAGTCTATATTTATAACGAGATACATTAATTATTCAATGATCAGAAGGAGTATGTCTTTAGCTCTACGTTTGAAAATTCTTATTAGTATACTTTTTTATGGCTATAAATAAGGTCTTTTGGCAAAACCTAAAACGTCATATAAAAAAAGAATTCTAATAAAGATTGGTAAAAGATACACATCGAAAATAATCATGGCAGTAAGCATGAAAAGAAAAGGTTTTGCAATGATATTAATGATTATGTTAGTTGCAACACAAGTGGAA
>Ga0228710_1010369_pt1 | contig 12488 bp, 8 predicted proteins | sample MedpolnodulmetaG_FD_177995 | JGI IMG/M metagenome (GOLD analysis project Ga0228710, IMG submission 177995) | Root nodule microbial communities from Medicago polymorpha collected in Santa Monica, California, United States - pink nodules | ecosystem: Host-associated > Plants > Roots > Nodule...
TTTTAAATTTTAAATACCCTACAACTTGGGGTTGAGTGGTACCAGACATAGTTTTCCATGCTTGCATGCATCCCACATTTATTTTCTTTCATTAGTTTATGATATGAAAAAAAATTAAAATAACTTAATTTCAATAAACTAATAAAAGTTATATAACAAATAAAATTACCATAAAATCTACAATTATTATAAATGTCCTGCTGTCCCACACCCTTGTCTTCGATGATTTCTTCCACGATTTACTTGAAGGTCACGTTGGTCATCGTCATTGTCATTAAAATTACGAAAATTAAAATTCATAAAACATAAGATTACATAACCTAACACAAGATGATTTAACATAATTTACTCAACGTTAATTTCACTTTCAACGACAAGTGCGACGGGTCTCCCGTGTTTATTCTCCATCGAAACATGTGCTCCACTTCAATGTCTCTTTGAAGAGTCTTACAATCACACCTTAACTACTTCCGGTCATTGTGGACATCATCCAACGAGTAGTACGACTCTACATGTACAATACGATTCACCCTTCGAGTAGGATCATTTGACAAGTAGAAAAAGTAGTTAAAAACATCATTTAATTATGATAGCGTATCAACTGGATCTAACATCCAACCGCCAAATGGTCAATTTATATGCGCAAATTTAACGGTGGAACGCATCGCATTCAACACTGTGAAAATGAGAAAATAAGGTTAAAAGAAGATGGATGTAAGAATAGAAGATGAAATGGTGTGATAAGTTGAAAGATGAAAGGAAGTATTTATAGTAGATGAAATAATATATTTTAATTAATTAAATTAAATATAAAATTCAAAAATTTGCCTAAAAACATGTTTTCCCAAGTGGTCTGCCCTGATGAGACACCACAAGGTACCACTCAACCCCAAGTTGTAGGGTATTTAAAATTTAAAAAAAAAACCCCAAAATACCTCGCAAATAAAGATGGAGGGGTATTTAAAAAATTCGAAAAAAAAATAAAGAAACTACCTCGCAACTTAGAGTTGCAGGATATAATAAGGACACAATTTTTCGTCACTTTTGAGGGTACCCTGCAACTTGAGGTTGTGTTGTTCCAAAAACATCTGAAAAAGTAGGTCATTTACACAAATTTTTGAAAAATAAGGATAATTTTGTATTTTTTAGCAAAAAGTAAGGGAAAAAAAAAAATAAATCATTGGGACGGGATGTCACATCACATATGTGATATGTCAATGCTCAAAGAAGGATTTAACCTGTGTGACTTTGGTGCATTTGCTAAGATTACTAATTTATCGTAGTGTACCGTACACTGCAAATCGCAGTGATACACCCCAGCAGCCACCGAATATAAATAAACCTAAAAGAAGCAAATTTGAAAAAATTCCAAAAAGAAAATTCATCATCAAAATGGAAGTGATTAACCAGAAGGAGGATGAAGATCATCCAAGGGCGATAGAAGACAACGACAACGCCGTCGACACCGAAGACGGCGCATTGTACGGTGAGGAAGAGAACGAAGAAGAAGAAGACGCGTTGGAGAATGAAGAGGAAGAGGAAGAGGAAGAGGAAGGAGAAAGTGACACGGTGGATGAAGATCAATTCAGGTTCTGCGGCGGTGTAAATCCTATGGACTTCGTACGTAACAGTAATCCCAGTGTTCAATTGTACCAGAAATTAGAAGATTACCACCAGAAATCGATAGAGTACCGAGCTCTCGATAACAGAAAGCGAAAACCACCGCAACAACCTCACCGGTAACTAACTTAATCCTTTTTAACTTCTCTAGGGTTTCAAGATGAGTTTGATTTTGAGTTCAGATGCTAGGAGTGTTTAACAGAACGGTTACACATGTTTTGCTACTTGCACGGACTTATATGGATTTGGATTCAGTGACTTTTTGGCGGGAAAGTTACGGTGACTTTAGTGTATTTTATGAGAGAGAAAGATGAAAGAGAGAGATGGACAAAAAGTCACTGTGACTTTCCTGCCTTAATGTTAGCAGGATCCGACTTATATATGTTTGGCACTGTATTGATTGAATGACTTTAAATGCAGTGAAGAGAGGCAAGAGAAGATGATATTTCTGGGGTAGGCCTAGTTGATATCGAGGAGGAATTAATGAATTTGGGACAGGGAAAGAGATCAAAAAAGGTACGATACATATACACATGTCCAGTCACACAAAATTGGGCAACATCGTCATAAGAGAGTCGCCGTTATATACTATGCTAGCATTTATTAAGTTCTTTTAGAAAGGTAGATTGCAAGTTTTAGACTCTAGCAATGGAATGTGCATCGGTGAATAATGCATTTTGTATTATAATTTTGGAAGAAAATTGTTTTACGTTCCTGCCAATTACATTTATCCAATCCTAGTTTTTTCTGGAGAGTTTCTATTTTTACATGCCAGGTGACTTTGCGGCATTTTTTTATGTGTTTCTTATTCCTTGTTTTTGTTAATTTTCTGCTTGAGATGTGAGGTCTTTACTACTTTACTTTTACACCTCTTTCTTTGTACGATGTTGGTCCTTCATTTTCTCATGTTCATTTTCCCTTGAAAGGATTTAGATTAGAGGGTGAAAAAGATGAGCATTCTCAATTACATGTTATGGATTCACTTGATTATTTGCCTTTAACATAACTTACTTTCACCTTTTCAATGTTGTTTATATTCTAGAAGCGGTAAAAAAAAGAGGTAGGCAAAAAGGATCAAAGAAGAAACTTGACGAAAAGATATCACAAATGTTCGGTGATGCCCTCATGCACTATACGAGTCGCCGTTATGACACGGTACACTATTCTGTGGTCTAACAATCTATAGGTTTTCACATACAAGTTTGTTGTTCAGTTTATATCAAAACCCAAGTTCATCAAATTGACTACGTATTCACACTAATCCACTTTTGATCTTGCTACAACACAACGTTTACCTTTCTGACGAGAGGAAGTTTCCTCCAACAACAACACATAGCTACGGGTTGCGTTCCTGTCTACTGAAATGCTTTTTAAACAGTACTTGCTGAAAGTCCCATGTCAGATATATATAGCCTGAAAGATATTTATAAATTGGAGACATTCCTCATGTTACAAGATGGTTTTGTAGGGTTGAATTTGGCCAAAGACAAATTATAAGATGTTTTAGTGCCTATCCAAATCCGACGGGACATCCATTACTAGACCACCTCAAGTCACGCTCCAGATGTCTAGTCTTAGGCGTAAGAGAAGCGTGTTGAGAGTCTCACAGGCACATCAGATGTGATCTGGCCTGAAAAAGAAGTATGTATAAGTGAGAGACATCTTTCACCTTTCAAGTTGGTTTTGTAGGGTTGAGTTAGACCCAATACAAATTTCTAAGAGTACCCATTTTTATTTGGTTCAGCTTTCATTATGCGGAACTGTTAATGTTAGATTCCATTAGAGCTTGATGTTAAATTTTTCTGATTTTACACAGTTTATGTGTTTGTTTAAGCTTGATATACTTTAACATAATACTGTTATGTTAGCTTTTTGCAAATTAGTTATACATTGTTGTGTTGGCTTTTTTGTAGGCTATAGATGTGTTGCATGAAGTTGTCAGGCTGGAACCAAATTTACCTGACCCGTATCACATCCTTGGAGCTGTCCATGGTGCAATTGGGGATCATGAAAATGAAATGGGTTTTTACATGATTTATGCTCATTTGACTCCAAAAGATTCATCACTTTGGGAAAGGCTCTTTGTGTGGTCCATGTAAGATGGTTATTCATTTTTGTTTCAATTGTTATTTCTTTAAAGTTACTTTTGTGGAAGTATTAGCTACATCACTCTAATAATGAAAGATGATAAAATTGCATCTGAGTAATGCATCGTCGAAATAAATAATTTGTGTGTACGGTGTATATTAATGGAACATATGGTTTATAACAACTTCATTTTGCACTGAAAATACCCCTTCACTATGTTTACTTCATCGGAGTTAATCACTGTTTTTTCAAAAGTTAGATTCAAATGTTTTGTAATTTGGCATGATTTAAAGAAAATTCTTCAGTTGTCACTTGTCAGTGTTGTCAATGGAGAAAGGCCAAAAATCTGCCATATTAACACGCCATTTTGGCCTGTGGTGCCGTCATGGCTGGCATCCCATCACAAACTACCTATGGCGGTCGTTAAAGATCTGCCATGATGGTTCCATTACGAACATTTAAAATACTATTCGTTATTTGATTTAGGTAGCAAACTCCACTTTGCGGGATGATATAGTTTACTACTTGTGTATCGTAGTAGTATCTACTGTGATCAAACAACCCCTCTCATATTCGGCAGGTTGGATCAATGATAAGGTTTGTAACAGAAACCTCATTGAATTCAACTGAGTACACAATATCTAGTAGATGAAGTTCCCTGCCAGCCTTAGAGCCGAGGCTTTCCTCTGAGAAAATAGTTCCGTCTCATGCAAAAGAAAAAAAAAGTATGCTAAACTGCCCAAATACCCCCTACAATTATCCCACGTACATTTATGTAACTCCTAAATAACTGCTATAACATATAACTACCCTATTGCACAATTAAATTAACTACTTAATAATTGTTTTGCTGTATATCTTCAAACTAATAATATCACCATTTACTTCCTTATTTCTCCTAGATACACGAGATATATTATGCTTCATTTCTGATGATTGAATACTTATCCACATTCTGACTTTGGCCAACAATAATTTTGTACCTTTTATGATTGTCATCATAATCATAATTAGTCACTTGACTTTTGTAATTGGTCAAATGTGATATTTTGATTAGCTGTAGAATCCCTGATTAGTTATTAATTACAATTATAATTGGCAAATTGGATTTTTGTTGTAAATGCGCTAACTGCCTTGTAACTGAATTTAACTGATAACTTTTTTTCTACTATATATCTATATCGGTGATTGTTACAGAATCAAACTCGCAATCGCCTTCCTTCATTTTCTATGAGATTCTCCAGTTACCCTAAAATGACAAAAAAGTTTTGATGTCGTTGGAGTTTGTCATTTTCTAACAATACTAAGTTCGTGCATGCTTTCATTTTAAACAATCAGTTTATATATGGAAGAAATGGTTAGTTACTAAGTTGGGAATCATTTTCAAATACAGAAAACAAGGTGATGCTGGTCAAGCCAGTTATTGTATTTCAAAAGCAATAAAAGCAGACCCCCAAGATATTAGTCTTAGAAGGCATCAAGCATTGCTTTATGCTGAAAGTCAAAATTATCAAAAAGCTGCTGAGGCATATGAACAAATACATCAACTTTGTCGTGAAGATGATGCACTAAAAGAAGCAGCTAAGGTTAGTCTTTTTCTTTTGAGCTGGATTTGGCATGAAAATGCATTCAATTTTCTATAGATTTTATGCTTTGCTAGTTTTGTTTGTTTAGTTAATGATTATATGCAATATAGGATTGGCCTCTCTGATGCTATATAATGCACATAACTTTCTTGTTCCTGTATCTATAATTATAGCCTATTACCAGGGGTTGAGTTGGCATTATTGTAGTGGGTGGCCATTTGGGAAAAGGTGATGTTTGAGGAAGCATAATTTGAATTTCAAAATAGATTTACATGCAAAATCTGTTGATCATAACATATTTTTTTTATTTTTTATAATTTTTATAAGAAGCATTAGGCTATACAATAATGAAATTAGAGCTTTAGCCCAACACAATCAAAATATGAAAACCAGAGAAAAAGTTGGACTGCTTCAAATACTTCAGGGACAAAATTAGGGCCCCATGATTGCTTGAGTCACTACTTTTTTGCTTAAGTTGGGGAGGCCAACCACTTTTGTCGTGAAATCAGGATATAACTATATTGTGTTGGAATTTTGTCCTGCCAGTATTTATCATTGGCAAAACTGGTTTTTCTTCTGCTGGAGTCACGCTTTAGAATACTGTTCAATAGGAAAAGCTCATTTTATATATACATGTGGCGGTTGACTTTCAATATTGAAATTTGAAAGAATTTTACTGCTTACTTTTAGTTCTACCAAAAGTGTGGTCAAGTTGAGCGCTCATTTTGCATTCTCGAAGACTATAACCAGATGGAGTAAATGCAAGTGTAGTTGATCTACTTGGTGCCATATTGATGGAAATTAAGGCGCACGACAGAGCTCTTCAGTTCATAGAACAATCTCAAGTGGTTGGGAAAGAATTGCCCTTAAATTTGAAAGTTAAAGCTGGAATCTGCCATGTTCATCTTGGAAACATGGAAATCGCTCAGGTGCATTGCATGCATATTTCTAATTGAATTAAATTTGATTTGCTTGATCACTGGATTGCTTAATATTACTTGCTTGAACCTCATAATATAATGTTAGGTTTATTGATATTTGAGGGTATCATGAATGGGTATTGAGTTGGGACTTTCTTGATTAGCTTTTATTTCTCTCCTTCCGCTTGTTAATCATGATGTTATGCCCATGAAGTCTAGCACTTCCAAAGTCTGAATTTTTTTTAAAGACATTTGCTATTAACTTTCATATTTTTCTGTGTTGTGGATGTTTTTTTTCCCCACCTTCTTAAATAGAGCTTTGAATATAACCTGTATGATGTTACAGGTAACAAAGTTTGTTATTATCCATGAAATTATCTCCATCTTGTATATCATTTTTGAGGTTTGAAAGAGATTCACATAATTTGTTTTGATTTTTTATGTTGAGGAGATTTTTTTTCATGTTGTTTCAGTTTTTTGAACTAGACCTCCTGTATTCTGTTATGCCATCTTTTTAGCTTTCTAATTAAAAACCCTTTTTTTCTTTTGCAAACGTAAATCAAATTATATTTTAGGTTATTGTCTTTGTATTCCAGCACACCCCCCCTCCCCTCTTTCCAAAGCTTGTCAATATATTGTTATTTTTTGTGTTTCTCATTAGCTTCAGTTAATACAACGATGAAGTAACCACTTGGAGGAAGAAGCAACAAAGCAACGCTTAACCACCATCCGGTAGAAGCCAACATCGACAAAGCCATAAAAGGCACAACGCTTAACCATCAAGAGTTCTCAATAACTCAAGACAGAAGCACAAGAACGCTTAACCATTCATGACATAAGCATATCAACATGTCTTAACCATCATGAACAGAAGCACATGACAAGAATCAAAGCCATCATAGGCTAATAAGAAATATGAAGAAGAAAATCACAGAATGAACTTCAAAACAGAACTAAAACTCCAAGAAAGGTAGGCAACAACATGGAAACCACTAAGAGGAAGAAGCTTGATGCAAGTCTTCAACTCATATTTGCCAAGCAGTAACAACAAAACCATAGGCAAACAATAAGTGGACAGAGACCAAAAAACTTCTATAACATCCAGGAATATGAGCAATGCATGAAAGGCTTGGTTGGGCCTAATACAACCCCACAAAACCGGCTTGTGAGGTAAGGATTGCCCCCACTTATAAACACATTGTCAGGCCATCACCTATCCGATGTGGGACTATTAACACTCCCCCTCACGACCAACACTATTGGGCTTGGTTCGTGGACATAAATGGTGGGTGGCCCAATAGCGGAAACCTGATAGCAGGTGGCCCAATGGATCTTGGAGAGGCTCTGATACCATGTTAGTAAACTTGACATCCATGGAAGGAATGAGAGAAAAGCTATGAAAGTGTTGTATTGATAGTAAAATATGATATTACAAAGTGATTGAATTAGCCCACTAATGGGGTGGTTACAACTATATATACTACTATAGGACTAGTTCTACTTGAAGCTAAACTACATCTCTAATACGAGGATTGCTCAGGCCTTATAAAGACTACTTTGGCTTTATCTCCAGTCGTTGTGGTTACAAACAGTTCCCAACAACATCTTTGAGTTTCGTTACCAACCTTTTTCTTGGGGGAGTTTTCTCGAGAATTCGGAAGATTCAAGTCTTGCAGCTAACGTTCTTAATTTTTTTACTGCAACATCTTTGAAACCTCTTTTTGTGATAGGATAAAAAGGAAATAGAAAAAAGAGAGTCAAAAGGGGGTGCATCGGGGTTGCACACTCTTTTGACACAGGCATGCTATTTTACAATAGATGCTGCAATACTCTTTGATTTCTGATTATTACTTCGCTTGAATAGTCTTTGCTTTTTTTTTCTTTTTTTTTCACTTTTCTTCTTCTTCGTATTCTTCAGTTCTAATGAAGACTTTGTTTCAGCCCTAGAAACACTACAAGACGATGTTGAAGCACGCATAGCTTTGGCTTCCCTTCTAGTTGAGGAGGGGAAAGAAAATGAAGCCATTTCCTTGTTGTCTCCTCCAAAGGATTCTGGTACTTGTAAAAATGTTTTCTTTTTTTGTGATCGAAGTTCTTCCATGGAGATACTAATGGTGAGGTACTTGCAGACTCTGGTGAAGCGCATTCTGAAAAGTCAAATAGATGGTGGGTTGATGTGAGAATAAAACTTAAGCTCTGTAACATTTTTCAGATTAGAGGGATGCTTAATGATTTTGTGAATGTAAGTCTCCCTTTGGTACACGAATCTCTGCATGTTCCAGCTCCTAGACGAAAGGTAATATTTGAAAAACTATATTTATGCATACACTCTTGCTCCTGCTTTCATACAAGCACATTCACACACAGAGTTGAACATAGATATACGAGTGGTCACAAACACCCGTGTACATGCATGCTCAGTTCAAATTTAACCTGTTGAAAAAACTAAATGATTTCATCTAGATCTTACAAAATTTGATTGCTCGGTTAAAAAGGTTCAGCTGGAGACTTGTGAATTAGTTGCATTTATTGGGTTTGGATTTTGGTTTTGAAAAGAAGACTGGCATCTTCCCTGCTTGTTGGAAAGGGTTTGTTGTCGTTTGCTAGCTAGTGAAAGTGTGAAACCTAAGGTTGATGATAATCATGCTTTAAGAAGGGTTATATGTTTTAGTTTTGCAATTAATTGAGGAAGTGATATCAGGTTTTTGGTCCTTAAAGTTATATGAGAATGTTATGTTATGGGTGGTCAGTCAGTTAGATTTTGTTTTATGAAATCATGCAAAGGAAAGGTTTTCTACTTAGGCTGCCATCTTAGCTCGTGGTCTTGAGGGTACTGAAGAATGACACAGACATCCCGTATTCTCATTTCTTTTAATCCTATTCATACTTGTACCATAAACTTCAACAGCTTCCATTTGGTTCTCTAGCTCCTTAAGTATAAGGTGATCTTATCAGTCATGAAGTGACTGGTCCCTTTTTTCAGTTTTATTTCTATGGGGTATTTGGTTTGGATAAGAATGTCTACATTGATTTTTATCAAGCATGTCTCTTTGCACTTGCACTTTTTGTGATGGCATTGAGTTTATGGCCTCTCTTTGGTCCTATTACTTCCGGTTTATTCAAGGAGCTTTACCTGCCCGGTGCTAGCCTTAGAGTGTTCACGTCTCTAATACACCACCTCAAATGAAAGCTCTTTGAGCTTGAAGCAAGGACTAAACATAGCTTCCCTAAAACATTTTTCTGGGATTAAGATATAATAAAAAGAACAAGTGCAACATGAAGTCTTTGATAATGTGTGCAGGACCAACACGTTTTGAGAGCTTAAGCTTTTGGCTGCAGGCTCTATAACATTTTAGTGAAGTGCTACCAACACTCACTCATACACTCTCTCCGACATTCACTCTCTTATTGGGTGAAATTCACAAGGGTTCCACCATTTAGGCAATGATTCCCTCATTAAGTGGTAATACCCACATAAATTTCACTCAATAAGAGAGTGAGTGTTGGAAAGCGAGTTTTAGAGTGAGTGTTGCCAAGGTAGTCAGAATCGCGATCTGGGACGTAGAATCGTACGCTTCCATGATCTTGGAGGTCTTACTTGAGTTTGTGACTAAGCAGAATCGTACCCATAAATTCTTGTGCAACATGCCCCAAACTTTTTCTCCCTCAAATATTGTCTCTAACGCAGACCCTCTCTCCTTCACCTGCCTGTGTCTTCCTCTAGCTTCTGTGAACTGCCCTCTGCTTCTTACTGTCCGAACAGGTTTTTTTGGTCTTTTTCAGAAAGGCTTGTTCTGGGGACCAAACAAGTGAGTGGGAAGCAAATAGTTCTCATGGGAAAAGATAAAGGTTATTCTAGGGAGAAGAAAAAAACTCCCTGATTTCCAAGAAGTCTTATTTTTCTCATAAACGAGGGAGAGGCAACATAATTGGAAAAAAAAAACTGTTGGGTACTTTCTTTTTACATATTATTATGTTTTATTTTAGAAAGTTAATTTCCTTTTCATAATAACAATGACATATATTAAAACATGGAGAATGCTAAAGAGTGCCCCAAGGGAATTGGTTATGCAACCAAAACAAGTAAGTTTTTACAAAACAGAGGTATAATTATTACTTGATCAAAGTAACAACTTATATTTTCAAGAGACAATTTCTATTTATGGATTCCTTAAAACATTGATCGTAAAATAACCCATAAACTATTGATTTTTTTTTTTGTGACAAACATAGACTATTAAATATATTCTAACTGAAATTATATTTACATTTTTATACTATTAATAATTAATATATCATCATATGTTTATATTAAAATATATTTTAATATTTATGGTAGGATCTTATAATCCGTGTTACGATTCCTTGATTTACGATCTTGACTTCTGGTCTTTGGTCGGATCTCAATTTTGACTACCTTGAGTGTTGCAAATACAACTCAACATTTTATATTTAATGAATATGTGTAAGAATATTGAGCATGTTGTTTCCATTATTCAGCTATTTGAAGTCACTGTTTTAAGTTTGTTTTTGAATACTATGAGATTTCTGACCTCTCTAAATATGTACTCCTTTTTCCTGCTTTTATAACTAATACTTTTAGGGAAATGCTAACTTGTGCCCTCAAGGGACAAGTTAATGATTCAAATATAGAAATAATTTATTGGAATGTGTTCATTGCATTTAATCTTTAACTTTTTAATGAATTGAATGCACAAAATTTTAGAGAGTATTTCTTCTTTTGGGTTTCTTAGCATGTGCCCTAAGGGCACAAGTTAACACTACCCATACTTTTATGAAGGAAAAAAAAAAGGAATACATCCTTACTGGTTGTTGCTGCAGGGCCAATCAAAAAGGCGTCTCTCCATAAGGGATCTTGAGAAAAGAGTAAGGGTACTGAATGTTCCAGAAACAAATTCGAGGATTCAGGCCCATAACCTCATCATCTGATCTGTGAGTGTTGCTTCTCACATTGTGTAATCACATTTCCAATTGTACTGATCTGGTTTGTAATGGGAGGGGTGCCACTCTTTATAAACACTTATCAGGTGTTATCTCTATTCTATGCGGGGCTTGAATTTTTCCCAATAGTTCTAATTAATTGATTTTGTTGATGATTGTTTAGTCTAGATATACTATAACTTGTAAGTGATGATTGTTTAGTCTACATATACTATACTAGAGTAGTGGACATTTTTGCATGTTCTTAGTCCTCACTTCATTTGCTCACAAAGTGAAAAGAATCCCTCTTACATTGTTTTATTCAATTAGGTCGAAAGCTTCAAGGGCAAAAAAGTTGCTCCAGAAAAAGGCAATTGAGAAGGAGAGAAAGAAAGCCGAGGCAGTGGCCTCTGGAATTGACTGGCTAAGTGATGACTCAGATGATGAGCCTCAGGTAATCTGTTTGGTGTTGTCTACTTTCACTTCTCGTACAATATTTTTTATGATAATGCATTAACCAGATTTTTGTTAGGTTAAATATTAGGTTTATTTTTGTTGGCCCAGTCTGAAGCAAATACACAACATTTATTTGAAAAGTTAGTATTTAAATATTAGGTTTATTTTTGTTGAAGGAGTTTAAATATTAGGTTTATTAATGTTTTATTTTATTTGTTAAAAAAACATAATCCAAGATTTGTAACAAAAACACCATAATCCGAGTACAAAAGCGAAGTGCAGAAGTAGCGGAACAGTATCCAGAGTTAGTTTCTTTTTTCTTGAAAGTTCTTGTTACGATTTAGTTGGTATTTGTATCTTATTTTTCGGATTAACAACAGCATAAATACGTGATTATCTCCTAAACAAACTTCATCTTTATATAATTCTTATTCTTCCATTCACCATTTAAATAATCATCACTCCAAGAGTTACGTATCATAGCAATCTTTCCGTGCTTCTCCAACACTCAACAATTCTGCTTTTTATATACTTAACAGGTATATGTTATTTATACTTATTCATGATTTTTCATTTGTTTGAACGCAATAACTATTTCCAGAGGTTTGTATCTTGAATTATTCTACTTCAATTTCTGTTTGTGGTGCTTTTTTTAGATATGTATTATAAGAGCATGCATTAACAAATTTAGATTCTCTTTAATTATATGTGGGCCTTTGGCATGTGTTCCATCTTATGTAATTAAGCACAGTCACACTCTTCAATTCTTCTCATATTCTTTGTTTCTTCTTTTTCAATAATCGCATGCATATATTTAACAATACCAACAAAGTTACAAAACTCATAAACAAGAGTTACGAACAGTAATAGTATATTG
>Ga0228710_1010370_pt1 | contig 12487 bp, 3 predicted proteins | sample MedpolnodulmetaG_FD_177995 | JGI IMG/M metagenome (GOLD analysis project Ga0228710, IMG submission 177995) | Root nodule microbial communities from Medicago polymorpha collected in Santa Monica, California, United States - pink nodules | ecosystem: Host-associated > Plants > Roots > Nodule...
ACAAAAGGAAGGGGTCCTTGGAATCCAGGAAGAAACTGCACTATGGAGCCACATTTAGCAACTTGAAAGCAAATATGTGATAGTAAAAGAAGAAGAACATGAACCATTCCAAAGAGGAAATCATGAAATCTAAACTTTGCCATTTATTTTTTATGTCAGCTCTTTCTTTTTTTTGTCGTTGATGTCAAAAGTAGAGTGTTGGAAGATATAATAGCTTACAACAAAGGACAAAAATAACCAAAAAAACAAAAATTAGTGAGGAAAATTTAGAGAAGGAAAAGTTGAAATCCCTCTCTAATTTCGTCACTAAATTTTGCGAACAAGAAATTTATGAGGTATTTTATTTTTTCCGTCACTAATTTTCCTCCCTAATTTTAGACGAAATGGATAACAATTTGTTATTCAATCTCAGCCTATAGATTGTACAAGCTCACCATATACATAAAAAGATGTAAGATAATTTTATCATTACAAAATTGAATGTGTGACAATTAAACTCCTATCAAAACCATATTTTATTTAAAATTAATACTTCATCAGATTTGTATTTATATGAAATATTTGAGTCAATAATTTAACGCATAAATTAGGGATCGAACCTCTAACCATTTATTTAATGAACTCAATAAATATTGAAATAATTAATAATTATTTCAATTTTGATAAAATATGATATTTATAAAGTCTGATATTAATTGATAATTTTTTCGATACAATATATTAATTAATAATAGAGTTAATTAAATAATCCTTTCAAAAACTAGAGTTAATTAAATAAATGATCTTTATGTTTAGGGTAAATTACATTCACCTCCTTTGAGGTATTGTTAAATTGCACTAACATCCCCTCTAGTTTTCAATTAAACATTAACCTCCCTTAAATTTTATTTAAAATGACAAACACATCCCCTCCTTCTAACTAGTTGTTAACATCGTTAGTTTGTCTTCGGTTAATTAACTTCTCATGATTTTGTTTAAAGTGGTGTAATTAACTTCTCTACCTTTTATTTGCTTTGATCCAAGATTCCATAGAAACTGCAATGAAATGGTATTGAAGAGGTAGTGTTTTATTTAGTTAATCAAGATCAACATCCGATTAGCAAACATGAGGAGTAATACATTTAATTGTATCACAATTCAACGTGGACATATAGAAGAATAAAAAAGGACCCGGAGAGAAGGAATCCAATTGAAAATCGTTTGAGTAATTCAAATTCATTTTGACTTAAAGAGCAATCAGAAATCTGCCCCAATTTTTATGCTATTTATCCTCCCACTTCTTCTTCTATGTCTCTCGAGAGAAACTTAAAGAACAAATCCATCAACAAATATATTTCAATTGAATTTGACTATGTTGGCTCTGTGACTTCTTCCAATTTTGATGATTTTATCTCTGATTAAGTTTTAACTCGGTGTTTCTCTCAACAATTCTGTCTCAAATTCATTTCCGTTTTGGTTATTCTTATAGTCACTACCAAACAGGGGAAAACAAAACATTCTGATTTCAATGACGGTTTTGACAGAGGTGAAGACAAAACAGGGGAAGAAATGCTTTTAAAGAAAGGTAACGATGACAAAAACATGATAATTTTGTTGAGTAAGTGAAGAGGGTGAGGTTTTTGAATGTGTCATTTAATTGAGAGCTAACGGTGTTACATGGAGCGGAGGTTAGTGTTTAGTTGAAAACTTGCGGGGTGGTTAGTATAATTTAAGAAGATCTCAGGGGAGGTGAGTATAATTTACCCTTATATTTAAGATTTGTTTTTAGTCTTTATCCATTTACTTAATTAACCCTCAATATTAACACTATGAATGAATGAGGACAGTGACACAATAAGGAATTTTATAGAGCTTACCAAATTTTTACTGCAAATTCACACGTTACATAACATATAAATAATCATAAATCGAAACAAAAGAGGCTCGTCATTTTGTCAATAAAAGTACAATTTAAAATAAGAGAAATAAAACATAACTTGTCAATAGAGTGCTAAATAAAATTAGGAGGTAAATGCCCTTTTCGAGACCGCTTTGCGGTGAATGTTCAAATAATATCAACATCATCAAGTCATTAAACCACACATCGTTGATCTTATTTGTTGAAGATCAACAAATTAAAAGTTAAAATCTGATTTATTATGCTCGGTTGTAGAAGTGATTGTTAGTTTTTTTTTAGGTATAAAGTGATTGTAAGTTGTAACTTGATAGTATGTCATTTTGTCTAATAAGCTATTATGAATAGTGATGCAATTGTTACCATAAATTAAATGAGCAATGGATTATAATAGATTTTGATTTCTCTAAGTATTGACTATTGGTTTGGTTGAATGGTATAATAGTTCATAGTTAGGGAGAATTATTCTAGTTAAGTCACTTCAAGAATTAACCCACTTGAGTTGGTCTGGTGGTATTGGCTTGAGATCTAGGAGTGTGTTCTTCTTCGAGTTAGACCACTCATGGCTTCACTCTATCTCTATGAGTTAAAATTCATCCGAGTAATGTTATTATATTTGTCAAATTACACCTTATAAACAAAAAATTTATATTTTAAATTTATTTAATTAATGATTTATATTGTCATTATTATAGACCACATACATTATTTAATAAATGAATCTAAAATATTGATTGTTGCTTATAATAGTGACCGAGGGATGTACTTATTCCATCTGTTTCAGAATTAGTGTCTTTTAATATAAAAATATTTGTTTCAAAAGGAATGTCAATTTCACTTTTTAATGTTTAATAAATTACTCCCTCCGTCCCAAATTATATGACGTTTTGTCATTTCACACGTATTAAGAAATGTAATTAATTTTATATATAAAAAAATATTATGAGTTGTTTTACAAAATTGTCCTTAATAAATTGTATGAGAAAGATAAATTAAAGAATTGAAAAAAAGAAGTAATAATTAACTAAAGATATAATAGAGAAAAGTAAGATTAATGTTTTATTGGTATTGTAAATCAATATATAATTTAGGATAATTTTTTTTCTCTCAAAAACTACATTTAATTTGGAGCGAAGGAATACGTTTTTTCCATTATACATTCTAATTATTACCAATAGATTACTCTCATGGCACTAGAGAACGTCATATCCATCTCATTTATCACATACTTCATCACCGACTTTTCCTTCTCGTGATTGCTGCCATCTGCACATATCAACAATATTAATTGAATCCTGGCAACCATACGCTGTTGCATCACTGCACTAATACGTGAGGCCCATCGCTAGCGGAGGAGTATGGTTTACTTCCTTTTTAGGTATAGTATTTAATCTGCATGATTTTAGGAGTGGTTGGAGAGAAATATTATTGATTTTACTGATGATATTATAATCCATGTTTTGATTTTGTGTTATGAAATATGGTGCGTTAGAAATAAGAAATATTTTGGGGGGATTGATGTTAATGTGGTTGTCATTGTTCAAAAGACTTATTAGGAATTTTAAGACTGCTAGTATGGTGTTGTTGGAGACACTAAGTGGATGTACAACTTTGCTAACATCTAATGTTCACTGAACACCTCCTTTTAGTGATTTCTACAAACTTAATGTTGATGTAGCATGTCCGATAGAGGGGGTAAGTGGAGTATTGATGTTCTGGTGAGAGATAATGAAGGTGTTGTAGTTGGTGCTAGTTGCTGCCAAATCGTTTCATTACCAGATTCAGAGATTGCAAAAGCTTTAGCTATGCGGAAGGGTTTGAAATTTACGAAAGACATGTCTTTTCTGAATCTTATAGCAGAATCAGATGCTTCTAAGGTGGTCTTGACGCTGAATGCTCATCAACAATCTCCCATCTATGCGGCTCTATTATTGGAGATTGTATTAGTTTCAAAGTTTGTTTTCATAGTTTAAATTTTTTGCATGTTACGCGTGAAGCCAATCAGACTGCTCATTATTTAGCTAAACATACTCATTATTTTTGCCGTTTTGACTTTTATTTATTGCCAGACTTTTGTTAATGAATTTTTCTTTAACGTCAGAAAAAAAAAAGTTTAAATTTTCAGACAATATTCATACCTAAATGTTTTTGTAAATAATAAATTATACTTAAATGAATCTCGTTTGTTGTAATGCACTCACTAACATAAGTACAAAACCCCACTTTTCAAATCGGCTGGAAATGATTTTGTATTCGACTTATAGATTGTCGATTTAGTAACCGTCTCATTTTTAAGTCTATGTTGATCTGATTTAAATCTTTTCATTAAGTTAGATAAACCGATTTAAAGTCTATTAATTAAATCGGTTAGCCTCACTTAAAAAATGTTAGAAAGTTTTATTCAATTCAAAATCACCAATATATACAGATTCACCCAATTTTAATTTTATTTATTTTATTCTTTAATTTTTTCCCTGTTTCTTCACATTATACATGATTTTAAAAGACAGTATGAACACTCTCCGTAAGCATAATTCAGTTGGCAGAAATCACGCATCATTATATGAAGGAGTTGTGGTTCGAATCTGGACACCCTACTTATTCACTTTAAAAAAAATGAATTCTAGCCATTAGGCTACCTGACACACAAAAAAAATGAAAATAGAGAATCCCTTGACCTAAAATCATCCATTAATATTATAAAGTTGCAAAATTATACTTATACACTAATATATATAATACACCTAGAAACATCAATTTGAAAGCATATTTATAAAAAAAAAAATCAATCAGCAAGCATAAAGTTACAAAATTATACTTCTAACATCAATTTTATATATTTGTAACCTCAATTCGGGTCGGACCTTGAGGTATGCAAACCGCTCAATAGAATCGGGCCTCCCCAAGGTATGACTCTAAAAAAATATATTATAGCCTAGTAGTACTACTAAGTACTATCCCTTTTAGGAAGGTGGTTTGAGGTTCCTCATGTATACTGTAGTGATTTGCACCTTTGGATATACCGCATATATACGACACATTGTATTTATCTTTTAAAAAATATAAATAGAGCATTGTTCTTTTAAAAAATATGCGTTTTTATTTTATCATGGACCTCTTTTCACGTACAGAACCAGGCCTCCAGATTCGTAGGAACGGCCCTGATTCTATCTATTTCAAATATTTGCCTCATTTATGATTTGGACAATATTTTATGTATTCATTAAAAATTTCATACGAAAGACTACATAAAGGAATCATGTGTTTCAATTAAACAAAAGTAACTCTCTAGTCAATGGTCATGTTCTAAATTTTGCTGGGGGAGAAAACAACTTTTTGTTGTTTTTTTTTCTTTACGTGGGTTTAAGGAAAAAACCTAGTTTTTCAGCCCAAACCCACTTCGAAATCAACTTATAACTATAACTTTTTTCATTCACAAATATTCATTTAGAACGAAGCGGTTCAAGAGGAAGAAAAACATTAGGAGCTTCAATGGAGGAGTCTCTCTCTTCAACAGACTGAACGTGCAAAAACTTCCCCCATTTACCATTTTGATTTATTGTTTTTATTTTATTTTCTGTTTTAAATAAGTAACGCTAGTTGCCTAGTTGGAACGACAATCACTCTGTATACGTTACTCACTTATCATTGTATTGTTTGGTAACGATTTGGTACGCTTGCCGAAATTGTCCATCAAGTTTCACAAACCCGAAATCGTTGTATTCGGTAAATTTCTCGATATCTCATTTGTTACCCATGATGGTCAATTAATGATTTGTTTCGATTGTCCCACGGTGGGTGCCAATTGTTCTGAATTTGTTTAAACTCACACCAATACAATGATGTGTGAAGCAAAATTTATAGAAAAGGATAACGAAAGTGACTAATCAAACCACATGCAATAAAAACAAGATATAGCAGAAGAAAAATCAAACACCATGATATTTGTTTATCTAGTTCGGCCTAAATTGACCTATTTAAGAGAAATAGAACAGTTCTTCGATGCACTATCCATCAGTTTCTTATAAAGAGATACAATGGTTACTAGAAATTAACCTTAAAGAATAATCCCTTATTTCTACCTGTTTCTAAGTCTCTTCCTTTAAACAAGAGACTCAATGATTTTCACTTATCAAGGTGTTAGATTGTTTTATAACTCAAGGTTCTACCACAAAAGCACTAAATTATTAGCCTTTTAGTTCATAAGAATTCTTTCTTTTATTAAGCCTTAGTTCTCACCACTTTCACCTCATGTCAAAAATGAAAACAGGCACCTTGTATAAATATATGGGAAATGCTAACCCAACAAGTTTAGAGGTCTAAAGTAGCTTCTTTTGTGTGGTCTTTTACAATAAAACAAATTGCGTAAGACTACGGATTTTAGAATAAAGGGGATAAAGGGTCTTCAACTTTACCAACTCAACTAATGTAACATTAATTCATTTTGAAATTGTCATATTATATAGACCATTTCCTTTCTCACCTTATGAGTTTCTCACGTGCCCTATATAGTTTGGATTTTAGAATTCGAATTGCATAAAAACTCCAAAAAAACGTTGAAATATTTCGGATTTTAGAATCCGAATAGAGTGCGCGAGAAGCTCACGGGGTGGAAAAAATAATGACCCTATTATATATTTATAACCAAATTAAATTTTTTTGGAGGCCTTTTGGCCCAAAATTTTGAGGCTTAAAGCCCTTGCTTGGGCCGGCCTTGTATAGACTTCACTTTGCTTATCTTCCATTTCAAGAAACAACATTGCAACCTACAATACTTACCGAGCAAGAAAGTGATCAAGTGAAAGAACCTCCTTATTTGTCTTGCACTTCAAGAAACAGTCTTACAACCCATATGTCTCGCCGAGCAAGAAAACCTCCTTGTATTAAACTTTAAAAAAAAAAAAGATTCTAACATGATTTTGAGTTACACATATTGCGTCCTTTATTGTTACTTTATATTCTTTAGTTTATATTCCCCAGACTTTGTCATTTTCCCTTTCATTTTAATCTACTTTTTTTTAGCAGAAATTTTAATATACTCTTGCTTATAGAAGAAATTATAATTAAATATTTAATATACATCTATGTATTGGTGTATCCCATTGATTAATTTAAGGTCCATTCTTACAAAAAAAATTTGAACAAACTAAAATGAGATATTATAAACAACAATGGTTCACCCCGCACAAGGTGTGCAAAGGGAAAATCACCAAAGAGTATTTACAAAGTTAAGGTGCCAAAAACCAAAGGCACCAACAAAATAGACAAGAAGAATTACAAGTGAACCCCTATACAAGGGATTGGATGCTTCCACCAATCATGATAACTATAGTTAAATGTCGCCTGTTTTGCTTTCAGTCATAAAAAAGAATTGAGTTTCACCTTTTCAAGAAGAACAGAAGAAGAGGAAACCGCATTTTAAAATACATGGTTGTTCCTCTCCTTCCATAACACCAAAACAGAAGCAAACCAAATAATTTTCAGAAATGAATGAGTAGCTCTAGGTAACCCTTCCATTCTTACATTTGAAACTCATAGAAACCAACCTAGCAACGTTCCTATAGAATTTATCAAGTGATACATTTGCATTTGCAACATTGAAGATGAGTTTATTTTTGGTTATTTCTACAAAGCTCTCTTAGATATTCACCTACTAAACATGTCAAAACATTCCTTAGGCCGATACTCCGGAGCTGTGTGTCCTCCACCCTGAAAATTTGATCAATCAATAATAGAGTAAAGAAATTAGTCATTATTCTAGTGCATGGTTATGTCCTTGTTACCCAAGGACTTAATTACATTCCTATAACATAAATGCATTATGTATAATCTATTTCTATAATAAAAGGTTAAATAAAATAAAGTAAAAATACTTCTATTGAGGAACATGATGCTTGCCTTCACAATTGCAAATGTCATTCCATTGGAGTAAGTCCTTGTGTATCTATACTCGAAGAATATTAAAACAAATATTAATTCAACTTGGCCATTTATATTTCCATAATGGTTATTATATATGATAATGACTATAACTATTAGAAATTTTGAATACCCTGCAACTTGGTCATTTGTATGCCACTGTCTCCAATCATCAACAATGGAATAGTTTAAATCCATGCTTGTGTCCCCAAGAATGGCATTCCCATGTCGTGATCTCCACTGTTATTAGAAATAAATAAAATCTATTTGGCATAAAAAATTATGAAACTAGTTCTCATTATTGCTATCTTATGCAATATAGAGAAAGATTATTTACCTGTAAATTAGTGAACGGATGCCTTTTCTACTGAGATTTACATGATAATCATAGCTGTTAGGGATATCCCTCTTATGACTTGTGAGGTATATTAAAGCTGCAACGATGCCATTTCGCAACACTTCCCTGCAACACATGCAACCAAGCTCTTACATATAGCTGTATGACTAAATAGTAAAGACCTCGTGCAAGAGTGCACGGATGTGAGGGAAATAATTACGAAAAGCAGAATTGTGAAATTTTTACACTTGTAATTAGAAGACGACGTTTCTAAGAATAAATGGATAGACAACATAAGAACATTATAACTTTGGAATATATGAAACTATATACCTTACGTATGTGCAGTGCTTTGTGAACATTATCGTCATTGGCCCAAAATCCCATAAGGAAATTTGGATAACTCTAAAAGTGGAAAGGATACAGACATCAATTTAACAGAAATGTTTCGAGATTTATACATCTATATGATGATGCAGCAAATGGTATATATAGTAAGATTATCATTGCATTGCATAAATTTACGGAAAAGAAGCATTACTCGACAGCTTAAGGGGGGCAATTTGAGATTTGTATCGAGGAATATGGAGGGATTTTTCTTAATGAGAGATCTCCTTGGAAATTTTTCAGCTTCATCAAGCTGCATACAGTCCGGGTCTAAAATATGGAATGGATTAAGTCCAGATGTAGCCTGTGAAAATAGAAGATTGGAGTTCACTTTTGCGAATAGAAATTCTTCTCACAAAATTTTCATAAAAATAAAACAAAATAAATGGATGCATATATATACCTCATCGAATGAACTCATATCTCTTGAACATAAAACATTTCTATTATCTACATTTACATAGTCTCCATTACAATTTTTTTGCAGTGACTGCAAAACATTAGAGATTAGTTAGTTAGCATATATTTTATCGGTGCTTCATAGGTTTTCAATATAAGAATAGCTACATATACACGTAGGAATTATAATTCAATTAGCTACTGAGAAATTATATTTCAATTACGTCGTATAGTTCATCAGATATGAGTCCCATTCCATGAGCAGAAGGGATTGCATAGTTTTTTTCCTTTCCAGTTGTTGCCGCATTCCCCAACAGGCACCCCTTAAGAATAATGGACCGCAAGCTAATTAATATAGAAACATGAAATATCAATCCAAATCAATGAGATTTGATTTGGTCAATTTGTGCATTAATAACAATAATCATGGTGTTGTACGTACATATGTTTATGGCATGTTACAGCTGCAAAGCTAACATTTAGGCATCTGTCAAGCAAGTAATTCAATTGTATTTATCACACTTGTAATATATATACATGTATATGATCAATTGTAAAGTAAGAAAAACATATTCAATAATATATTCTTTATATGGTATCAGCAGTTTTGGTTTAATCTATAAAACCGATCCAGAAAATTCACCATGCCTTCTTCCACATCTGAAATTCCAATCACCTCAAATGCCAACTATGTTGTGGCCCTCAACACACAATCATCACTGAAACTGACCAGCAACAATTTCCCTGCCTGGCATGTCCAGTTCAATGCGCTGCTAGTAGGTTATGACCTTATAGGTTATGTTGATGGCACCAAACCAAGCCCAGCCTCAAACACTGACGCAACCTACACTCGTTGGAAACGACAGGATCAATTGATCCTTCATGCTATCATCTCATCTGTTGATGCTAGTGTCATAACCATGTTAGGCAATGTTAAGACCTCCAAACAAGCTTGGGACATCCTCACTAAGATGTTTGCAAGCAAAACTCGTGCAAGAATCATGCACCTCAAAGAAAGACTTTCTCGATCCACAAAAGGATCGAAATCCATCTCTGAATACCTTCATGGTGTCAAGGCTTTATCAGATGAATTAACCATCATCAACTCTCCCCTTGATGATGTGGATCTTGTTATCCACACTTTGAATGGTCTCGGTAATGAGTACCATGAGGTCACTGCTGCTATAAGAACCAGAGAAAATCCCATTGGATTTGATGATCTTCATGATCTGCTCTCTGACTTTGAAAACTACTTAAAGAGGGATGAGATTGTGCAAGAAACTCCCATTATTGCTACTGCAAATACTGCACAAAGAGGAAAACAGTTTTACAACAAAACTGGAAAGCAGGTTTTCAATCCAGCTTATTCTCAATCAACTTCACCAACCTCTTCAAAGCGGGTAATTTGCCAATTTTGTGATAGACCTAATCATACAGCCAAAACTTGTTACAAGTTGCATGGACATCCTTCAAAAAGGAACGCTGCCACTGCCCTACACACCCGTGCCATGCCACCAGGGGTCTCAGATTGGATATTGGACTCAGGTGCCTCACATCATATAACCAATGATCTAGATCAGCTGCATCTGTCTTAGCCATACAATGGTGCAGATCAACTTGTGGTTGGAGATGGAACAGGACACGCCATCTCTAATATTGGTAAAACCGTTTTACACACTCCCAATCACTCTTTTCATCTATCAAATGTTTTACATGTGCCAAAAATTTCACAAAAACTCCTGTCTGTCTCATCTTTATGTGACACTAACTCAATTTCCATTGAATTCTTTTCTGATTGTTTTTTGATTAAGGATTTGAAGACAAGGGTGCCCATTCTAAGAGGACGGCATAGCAATGGACTCTACCACATGCCCCATCCACCAACCACACCTCTCGCACTTACTACAACAACATCCATCCTTCCACCATGGCATCATATATTGGGGCATCCAGCTGATCGCATCATGAGACATCTTCTTCCATCCTACAAAATAAAGAGCCACCTAGAACCTTGCATATCATGTAATAGTGTTAAGAGTCACAAATTACCTTTTTCAGTCTCTAGCATCACAACAAAGAAGCCACTTGAACTTATATACACTGATGTATGGGGTCCTTCCCACATCAAATCTATAGATGGTTTCTCTTATTATTTAGTTTTCGTAGATCACTTTACAAAATATGTATGGCTCTATCCATTAAGAAATAAATCTGATGTCTCCACTTTGTTTCCTACCTTTAAAAATCTTGTTGAAAATTATTTCAATAACAAAATTATCTCACTGTACTCAGATAATGGAGGGGAGTTTCTCAAACTAAAATCTTTTCTTAACATTCATGGTATCTCTCATCTCACCACACCTCCATACACACCTGAACTTAATGCTCCTTCTGAAAGAAGACACAGACACATAGTCGAAACAGGAAGAGCTTTACTTCGCATGGCTAAATTACCACCTGAATACTGGTCTTTTGCATTTAAAACAGCTGTGTATTTGATTAACAGGCAGCCAACCCCTATCCTCAAAATGCAATCACCATTCCAAGCCATTCATAAGAAAACACCAAATGTTTCTCATCTTCATTCCTTTGGCTGCCTATGTTTCCCATGGCTGCGCCCATATGTCACAAATAAACTCCAACCTCGGTCTCAACCATGCATATTTGTAGGATATGCAGACTCTCAATATAGCTACTTGTGTCTTGATCCCATTAGCAAAAAAATTTACACCTCCAGACATGTCAAATTTTATGACCATATCTTCCCATACAACCAACTAACTCATTTAAACCAATTACCCTCACTCACCACAACCAACATCTCCCAACCTCTCCATACAACCATTCCCATTTTTACCCATGACCACCCATTGTCACATGCTATGCCCCACGAAGATGAGGTTCCCATGTCTTCAAATGTTGAATCAGGTAATGATCTCTCTGCACCTCCTCTTGTTTCTACTACTATTACTACCACTAATCCAATTGCAGCACCAGCTCCCATAAATGAACCCAATCAAGTTATTACTCGATCAAAGAACAACATCTTTAAACCAAAAAAGATGTACATTGCATCCAAACATCCCCTACCAGAGAACTTGGAACCGTCCAACATACGCGAGGCCATGAAACATGCACATTGACGTAGAGCAATTGCAGATGAATTTGAAGCCTTAATCAGAAATGGTACCTTTTCTCTTGTCCCTCCCAAGGCAGGACAAAATATAGTAGGGTGCAAATGGTTGTTTCGTATTAAACGAAATAGTGATGGCTCTATTGCTCGATATAAGGCACGGCTTGTTGCAAAGGGCTTCACACAATGCCCTGGAATTGACTTTAAAGAGACATTTGCTCCAGTTGTTCGTCCTCAAACGATCAAGATCATCCTCACTCTTGCTATTTCAAATCAATGGGCAATGCACCAACTTGATGTAAATAATGCATTCCTCCAAGGTGCACTTAATGAAGAAGTGTTTATGGAGCAGCCATCAGGTATGAAAGATCCCTCACATCCTGAATATGTTTGCAAACTCCACAAAGCTATCTACGGC
>Ga0228710_1010372_pt1 | contig 12487 bp, 5 predicted proteins | sample MedpolnodulmetaG_FD_177995 | JGI IMG/M metagenome (GOLD analysis project Ga0228710, IMG submission 177995) | Root nodule microbial communities from Medicago polymorpha collected in Santa Monica, California, United States - pink nodules | ecosystem: Host-associated > Plants > Roots > Nodule...
GAACATCAAGTTGCTCCCTCTGTTCTATGTACCGCCTCTCTGCTGGTGTAAGATGATCATCATAATGAGCAGGCTTCTCTTCCCTGCTCAATTCACTCCCATCATTTACTTCTTGATCATTAGGATCATTAGCGTGTTCTGTACTTCCACCTACATTAAATACAAATGGCACAACCCTATAAATAAATATATTGCACAATTTATGGTGAACTAAAACCAAAAAGATTAAGGATCTGTTTCGGAGTTTGGAGGGGAAGGGAGGATTTTGAAAGGAAAAAAAGGAAGGAAGGAGGAAGTGGAGGGAATAGAGGACTTGAGGAGGGGATGGCTTTGGGGAGATTATTCTTCAAAGCCATTCCATATTGTTATAATATTCTAAAATTAAAAATATATTAAACACGAGCATTCTCTTATAACTCTACAAAACAGGTCCCTGTTTACATTTATTGTTGACTATTGTCATAAAACTTATAATATTCAATTCAAAATTCATACATATTCTCATCATAGCAGTAACAGTAACATGTTCATTAAAACATAATATACTATGATTGTATGAAAAATCCAACACCATAAATAATAGGCAGAGATATTAACCTGCTGAGATTTCATCTTCGGTTGCTTGCAAAAATTGTTGTTGATTTCTTTTGTTCTTCTTTTTCTTCTTCTTGATTCCACCAGCAACATCCAATGCTTTTCCCTTCAGCTTCAGTTTACCACCAACAACATTCTCATACGCCGACATATCTGTGAAATAGATAATATAATGTTAAATTAACATAAACCCTAACATGAGAATGACCATAAAATCTGAAAATTAGGTATATGAAACCCTAACAATTTGATTGAGTCGAACAGATCGATCTTCGTGCGATGGGTTCAAATAAGACTCTGTTTTTTTGGCTTTCCGACAATATTATTATATTTATAATATAGGTTATTTAATCTTTTTTAAGAGGATATCTTCAAGAGAATATGTTAATGGTTAAATTCTTGAAAGAAATAATTATTACATTTCGGTAAAAATAATTGTTGATATTTAAATATATGTCAAAACATATTTTGAGGTCTCAAGCGGACTATAATAATATGAGACTTTTTTAATGAGAGAAATTAATATAAATTCATAAGGCCATAAATTTGTCCATTGCGAGGCCTTTACTCTATGTCCAAAATTTAGGGGTCTAAAACGAGGGCTTGGGTTGCCTTACCCTTAGGCCAACCCTGATATGATGCATAAACATGTCGAGCTTAAATCAAACACTATAAATGAGATATTCTTAAAATTAAAATTTTTATGTGAATTTTATTTTTGGACTTTTTGCAATGTGGCCTAAATCAAGATTGTGCGTAGTTCAATACTATATTGCTTGTATACATTTTTTTTTTTTTTTTTTATGATATGGACTCCATATCAGATTTATCTATTGCTTGTATACATTAGACAAACCCATGAATATATTACCTTTTAGTTTTTGTTTGGTGGAAATATTACCTTTAGTTTTAGTACATGATTTTTTTATTTTTTTTTAGGGAATGAAAAATGTTTAGTTTTAGTCATATTCATTTTAATCATTATACAATCTATATTTCGAGAGATTGCATTAAAATCAAATTATCAATGAACCTCTTAGATTTTGGAGTGACTCTGCCTGCAATTCAATTCCCCACTTTTGAATTTTTTGTTTGGTTGTGCCATTGTTTTGGTGTTTGTTTTGTTCTTCTTGTGCTTTGATTTTTCGTTTCATAATATCATTTCTTTGGTCTATTTTTTTTTATAAAAAGAACACATTAGAGAAACCAATTTTATCACAAACATTTGTTTTGGGGCATAATAGAAAAACCAGAACTAAAATATATGAAGATTTTGTAAGGTTATAAACAAACAAAACTCTTTATAGAGAATAGAAGTTAAAAGATAAGTAATATACTCCAAAAATAAATTTAAGACTTACAAATACTAAGATATTTGTAATAAATATAATATTTTCAAGAAAAATAATAAAGATAATAATTTCTATTAGCTCTTAAATTTTCGTTTGGTTAGTTCTTTACCCTCGAATATGTCCATAAATTTTCAAAACCTAATTATATATAGATTTAATTTAAACTCAATTTAAATGTTTGTAAAAAATATTAAATAAGATGAAATTAGATTACAATTATTTCACCCAAAAAATGAATATTGAAATGAAATATAAACTAACTAAATTATGAAATAGTCATGACACTGGTAAAAAAAATGTCTATATAATTAATAAAATATATTATTCACATTATAATTATTTTTGGTAAAGAAAATGCTTTTACTCTATTGGACATGTTATCTTCAAAATTTTAGTATATGGTTTAAATAATGTTCAAATTTTTTAATTGAATCGCTTTCTCAGTGGAATCAACTCTCATGATTAGACCAAAATATCATATTTATTTTTGTATTTAAAAAATAATATAAAAAAACGTTATATTCTTGAATGTTCACTCAATAATTGTTCTTAACTCCCGATTGGATTAATGCAGAACCAACTGAATTTGTAGCTCATATATACGACGACTCCATGGCGGAGAATTCTGTCAAGAAAAATGAGGGAGATTCCTATTTATGGGCAGCAAAACTATTTCTTTAAAGCATAATTGATAAACAGCTCTAAAACCATTTTAAATCACAACATTCGCTTACAAAATAAGGTTCAATAATTACTGAATTATTTCTTACAGCTAAAGTTTACCATTGCATCTTAAGTGGCAGAGGCAGTAAACAAAAATAGGTAAACATAGCACCAAGTGAAGGATAGGATTCCAGACAAGTCATCATCAATATATTCCTGGAATGATTCTGTAAGGTACCCTGTTGCAATAGAGTTTCCAGTATTTTCCATACCTGCATGCAGTGGAAATTTTCAACTAAATGTACATTGTAATGACCCAGAACCATGAAATTTCCTAATCCATTGGTAATGAAAAGTTCAGTTGATGCAATGATAAATAAATTTGGTTTCCAATTATCCATCCATTCAATTCTTTATTGCATTGCAGTGGCATTATGAATTGTATATTTCATAAACAGGCCAAATCTGGTTGAAACAGTAGGCCGTTGGTTTCCTATAGATATGAAAAATAATGCATATATCTATTACAATTTAGGCTGTTGGCATTATGAACTGTTGAATTGATGATGAGTTTGACAGAATCAAAGTGTGCCACTGTGATTTTAGCAAAAAGTACACTTTAAAGCTTCAACAAAACCATGGTGCTAACATAATTTTGTCAAACTCACTACCGATCCAAACATGCACCGCCATGATTCATAATTTCATAAAGCAAACTGTTTGTAAGAATAGAATCATGACAAAAAGAGCATCTGTGGTTGTCTCTGCACATTGAAAAGAAAATGTCCAAGAACAAGAAGCAACACTAATAGATATAAAATAATGCTTACTTGGATCTGCATCGATCGTCATCCCTTTTTGCTCGATCGAAAAGAAGGATAATAAGAAATATCACGTAGAAGTAAGGCAAGAACTGCACGGGAAAAAAGTTGTTAAGCTTAACATTCTCTACAACTTTCAACTGTACAGAGAAATAAACACTCTTCTTACGTGATTGAAAAGAGCTGGGACTGTCCAGAAGAATGCAGCTAGTATTTCGGGGACATAATGAAAATGACGAGCTAATCCCCACCTGCAGGTAGCACAGAAAAAGTGAACTGGTTATTTTGAGAAATAAGACATGTTCTTTAAGAAAATGTTAGGCCAAATAGAAAAATCAAATATATATTATGAGATTAAATGTATAAACTATTGTTTTCTTTTTTAAAAGGATGTATAACCTATAGTTAGCAATAATATTTCTATATGGAGGCAAACTATAAATATCAGATTGTTACACAAGTCAAATGTCTGGAATACACCCCAAAAAATAGCGAGCTTAAGCTCCCTCAATCATTACAACAACTTAAGTGTTTAAGTATGTTTACATATGCTTCAAAAATAGAATGTTTTTAAGGGAAAACGTACCATCCAGAGGTTAAAAGAAGGCTTCTTTTTGTTTCCCCGGAAGCAGTGGTATATGAGGCTTCTATCTGCAAGTATATTTTCATTATGAATAGCTTATGTAAGTCTTGCGACAATAAGATAGTAATCCAGTACATTCCAAATAGAATGTAGAAAGTACATTCCAAATGAAAAATAGTAATCCAGTATATTCTATGCATCTTTACCTTTGATGGAGCTTTTCCCCAGACCAAGCTTTTTCCATTTGTCCTACGAAACTCTTGCCTTTGCCTGTCACAATCATAGTTGATGTATATGCACAGAATGCCAGCCACTAAAATAAAGAGTGCTAGCTGAAAGACAAGGAAGCTAATTTTCATAAAAAGGGGACAACATTGAAATTTGAAAAGTATATTAGAAATAAGGAAAACTCTGCGGACTAAATAACTACCCCAAACAACAGCTCAAACAGGAATGGGATGGTACCTGGGTGCCAAGATTCACTGGATGGTTGACAAGGTACATTCCAGGAGATGTATACACTGATGGAACCCAAACCAAACAGCCCCAGCAAATATAAAATCCAGCTGCAAGATTTAGGAACACGATAAAGAGGTTTAAATACAATGAACTTAGCAATAATATATGAAAACGAATCCAAACATCATGATAAATGAAATCCAGTTGTTATGGAAGGTATGATCTTAATCTTAATAAACTATGAAAACTAATGACGCCAAAAGACCATATCAGCAAGTATGTCAACAAAAACAAAGATAAAGCATGTGTAAACCTCGATCGTGTGCAATATCCATCGTGTTCCAGTATCCAGCTTCCCACCAGAAAAACTTGGTAACATACACCAGCATTAATGTAGTATTTACAAGCATTGAGTCAGCTACTTTTCCATTTTCTTCATACTATTAAGACAAGAATACAAACAATAGAGAATTAACCAAAGGGTGGAAATTTCACAAAATAAATTTGTGTTTCTGATTCATATACTAGTAAAATCATGTTCATGGAGGTAATAAGTCAGTAGTAGTACCAACTGGCCACTATATCCAAAGCAATTAAGGAAGTTCAACCACATATAAATATGATTTATATCCCTATCATAAATTAGATCTCAACAGAAGACAAAAAAAATTCAAAAGTAGATGGCTCAGCTTCTATGGAGCTTGATTGGTCACCTAACCACCAAGGTCCCCAGGTTCAAACTGTTTCTACAAGGAAGTATCAGCAAACTACAAATAGGTATTTAAAGGATTATTCATCTGTGTTTTCCAACTAAATGCTGGATGGCACAATCATTAGGCTTGACTTCAGTATTTATAAAGGGCAACCCGGTGCACTAAAGCTCCCGCATACGCAGGGTCTGGGAAGGGGTCCCACGACTTTTGGTGTATTGTACACAGCCTTACCCTGTTTTTTACACAAGAGGCTGTTTCCATGACTTCAGTATTTATACAAAGAATAAAACCTCGTAGACTCAACCTGCTTTATGCAGTAGGTAAGTGCCAGAACAGCCCACGACATCATTCCAAATCTGCAGTTTGTGAAAACTTTTATGTCAAAATATTTTCCAATGCGTGGATAGAGCTCCATACCCTGCAAGAATGACAAAAGTTAGAACGCCGTCATTTATGGAAAAAAGGTGGAATTAAACTCCACATGTCTAGGCCTGTTATTCATATAAAAATATGTCTCAAAGGATGAGTTTTAGTTTATCAAACAATTTCTTCTAATATGGTGAAAATGAAAATTACAACCATAAAACGTTGAAACATTTCTACAATAAGAATTTCAAAGTTCACATAGTGGCATTATGAACGGAATTTCAGTCAAACCAGTTTAAACAAAAGGATTGGTAATTCTAAAAGAATTTTCCTGCATTATCTGTGCCTGCTTGGTTTAGAATGAGAGAGACGGTAATTTTAAAGAAAGGTCTGTTGCATCAATGATCCTCTAAAGGCACGACGCCAATAATCAGAAAAGAGTGATTTATCATGTTATCACTCAGTTTTATTTTAATTTTTTCCATCATTCACCTTCTCTTTCTTAAATCAATGTCAATTTCCAATGCAAATAAATGGATAAGACAAAAAATTTGTTGAGCAGTTTAAAAGAAGCAGAGATTAATTTACCCAGTAAAAATCGATGATTATGTTCCCAGATGAACCAGAATCAGTAGAAGATGGTGCCAAATGACCCTATCAAATATAGCACTTGAGTCAGAAAATTCAATGTAAATTGCACAGGAAACAAATAACTTATCATTTCTTCAAGTTCACAACAGTCTCACTTTTATGTATAAGAAAATACAAAAGATAACGCTCCCAAAGTTGAGTGTGGAATATATCTCCCCCAAATGATCATAAACGGTTGTTGGGTTGAATATCCCAAACCTGAAACATACATGCAAAAATTACATGTCATCTGTTTCTGAAAAAGTAAAAGAAGCAAACCATCTTGCTTTGTAAGGAAAAGCTATTATGTAACACAACTTTCTTGTAGATAAACACATAGTAATTTGGACTTAGTTTCTTAGAGAACTTTTTACCCTATAAAAGCATATAAACCTATCTTCATAAAGCCTTGAAATTCAAAAGGATAACCAATTGAGGAGACCAGCAACGAATAATGATATTTTTGTTTTACCAAATATATCCATCCATCATACATTATCTATGAAGCATTGACAGAGACACGGATACAGTACCGACACCAACACGTAGACACTGCCACACTGGGAAAATTTTGATCAAATAGAAGTGATTGTATTTGTTTGTAATTACAAGTGTCGTTGTCATACACGACATGTGTCAAACACGCCTTCAATTTGAAGTGTTAGTGATACATATGACATCATACCAAGTTTCATTCTGAGAGAACCTCAACTCAATATTATATTGTGAGATCTCCTATGCCGATTTTCATAAACAACACACAACATCCAAAGTGAAATTCAAAAGGATAACCAATTGAGAAAACTAGCAATGACTAATGATTTCTTTTCTTGTTCTATCAAATATAAACATCAGCCATATATAACAACCTAAGATCATACAAAGTCTTATTCCTAGAAGACCTCAATATTATGTTTTCAGATCTCCTATGTCAATTTTCTCTTCTTTGTGGGAATATAATGGCTGATTTTTGTTCAAACAATTCGTTTATTACTACTTGAATTTTCAAAAACAACGCAGAACATCCAAGATGAAATGAAAAATCAATTTAATCGGCAATAATGAATGAATGAACCCTAGCGCTGAAACTTATTGAATGAATGTGTGTCTAGTGTCCCACTCGTGTCACCGACAGATGTCAATACATTCAATTAATTTATTTTCTCAAATAATTACACGTGTCCAAGTGTTAGTATCTGTGTCAATGCTTCATAGCGAATGAAATCCTATCTTCTTCGTTACTTTTCTCCTTTCAATTAATAAGCGCAAAACCATAACAACTCACCGCCAAAGTGCAACATAAGTAACCAAGGTAACTAAATATGCAGCAACACCATTTGCCTGAAGAAATACAAATAACGACGCAACTTGTTATTCCAATAAATTAAGAAGTAAAAATAAAGTATGTATTTAATTTGTATGCAGCGACAATGTAAAATTATTTTACATATGCCTCCAATTAAATCGTAACACATAGGGTGTGTTTGATCTACTAAAAGGTAAATACTAAACATAACTGCACATCTTGTTAAAAACTTTTATGGTATTGAACAATGTTTACGTCTTATACAATGTTTGGTAGACAAAAGGTTATTTTGGTATTTTAGATAACGTGTGAGAATTGAAAATAAAAGTTGTGTTGCGGTTTAGTGATGAACAAAAATTTTGGTTTTTGTCTTGTCTTGCCCCACAGGGAGGACAAAAATATAAGTTTTAGTCTTGTCTTGCCTCCTAGTTTGTCCCGGAACATTTTTACATCAAACACAGTACAACTCCAACTTGAGTTATCCCGTCCAGTATTAAACACACCAATAAATATCGTGTGATTTGATTGCATGCAGGTGTAAACACTTTTAAGAGAGAGAGAGAAAGAGAGAGAGAGAGAGAGAGAGAAAGAGACCTTATAGACAGGGCGGTGACCGGTGGGAGAAATAGGACCGTAAACAGTTTGACCTGGAAGAAGAAGCTGAAGTGTAGCTTCAAATACAGCATAAACAGCGATAATTTGGAAAGCGAGAAGTGTTGGTTTAGGCCATAGATTAACAAAACCATTATTGTTCAAATAATCAAATGTCTTCAAAATTGATCCATCCATAGCCGTCATTGTATACCATCTTCAATTCAATTCAATTAAATTAAATTATTAATTAGATCTACTAAATATAATTAATTAGAATTAAATAAAGATTTAATTAAGTAAGTAGACTTACAGTAGATTGACGAAAGGAGGAGTAAGTGTGAGTAGAGATATCATAGAAACATATGTGACGAGTGGTGAATGTACCGTCTTCTTCGATTCCGCCATTTTCGATCTTCAGGAGGACTTTGCGTCGACTATAAATAAAATGCGAGTGATAGAGAGAGAGAGAGAGAATGTTTGTTTATTTTTGGGTATATCAAAATCATTTTTAACTTATTCTTATTCTTAGTCAAAACTATAACATATTCTACCAATCATTCAATGTTTTGCTCTTATTATGTTTTATTTTACCACTTTATTTTTCTATGCCTTATTTTTTTTTTGACTGACTTAATTAATGTTAATGTTAATGATACTATTAGTATAAATATGCACAATGAACATAAAAAAAATTGTCTACAAGTCGTAAAATAGTAAAAATGCATGTTAAACTTGTTAGATTAGACGACGTGAATAGCCCCTGACTCCTCCATTTATATTTGTGTGAGTAATTATTATTGTTTTGTCTATCTACCAGAGAAAAAAATCTTTTTTCTTTATGATAAGAGTACAGTCAAATTTGTTATTAGTTTGTGCATTTCTTCATTCATATTTTAATAGTTAAGTACATGTTATCATCCTTAAATAAAAAATACACATTATCAATATGCAAAGAAATTTCAGAAATAAAACAAATTAACATATCGAAACTTAATCATAACAACTAAATCAATTTCTTTCACATATGGTCAATGATTGAGAATAATGAAAGATCTATGTTCTTTAATATCATCTATCCTAAAGAAAAAATGGGTTTCGTTGTTGATACATATAAACTATATATATTTTCTAAAATAATCAATTTAACCACATGTTGACAAGTCATTTATAATATTGAAGGAATGTTGAAATTTGTGATAACCACAATAAGTCCCTTATTCAAAACACAATATTGATAAAAATGAATTACTATTTGACATTTCAACAAACTCTTACAATACAAACTCGAAGCAAACTAAAAATAAAAACTTCTTTATTTATATGTATCAACGATACTAAAATAACAAATTTACAATGATTTCTAACCAAATTTCTTTAAGGATATTTCATATGTTGAGAGTTTTATGTGTGAGAGTTTTGTCACTAGAATCTTTCGAAATTTAATTCATCACTTCTCCATATAAGCGTGTGAGAGTTTTGTCACTAGAATCTTTCAAAAACAGTTAAATATATATTCAATGAGATCTCACTATGTGAATAATGTCATAATAATATTTTCTTAAACCTTATGCACAATATAATTTGACGTCTCAACATGATGTCATACCATTTATCAGTTCATAAAGGTGATGAATCACTACATTAACTTATTTCCCAGTTAACTCAATCAAAGAGTTTAGGTTAAAAAAATACATACAACAAATACAATCACGAATAATAAATCAAAATAACGATTATCTTTTTTATGATTAAATAGAAACTATCCACCACCGTCTTAGAATTCAACTATTCAACCAATAAGTTATGATGTCCAAGAGGAACCCACCAATTCAATGAATAGCTTGACAAAGGGGTTGAAAGTCATTGTTCTTACTCGGATAAAATATCATTCATCATTGTGTAACAAATCTCACCGTCATTAAAATATGTATCGACGTTACGCTTCATTTTATAGGTAGAAGGCTTGACCCAAGTTGTCTCCAAAGTCAAATTGCTGCTAACACCTGGCGCGTGAAAATTTTGTCATTGCTGCAAAAAGGTGCCATTGGGAGTACAAACAATAACTTCTTCTTCAGTCAACAACATTAAACATATTATAAATACTTACCAAGAAGCAGCTGACCAGCTTGTCAACATGGATAAAGATGAGCTGCTCTTCGGTAAAAAAAGTGGAATCTCATGCCATATCTGAGGTGATGAGCATTCTCCCTATGAAACTGGTGGCCTTTTTCTCAAAGTACCTGGGCATGCCCACAACTGTTAGCAAGTCCTAAAAACAAGTTTTTGACTGTATCCAAGATAGAATTTGGAAGAAGTTAAAGAGATGGAAAGAAAAACACATTTCTTTTGCTGGGAAGATCACCCTCATTCAAGCTCTTGCACAAGCTATACCTACCTATAGGACTGGAAATGAGCCGAGTCAAGTCGAACTCGTCTGAGCTCGAAACTGGACTCGAGTTCGATACGAACCATTTTTTTAGCTCAAGTTCGGCTTGTTTAAAGTTCACAAACAACTCGGTTCAACTTGATAGGTTCAACTTGCTTGCTAGAGTAACATAATTCAAAAGTTTTTTTTTTGTTTTTGTCAAAAAAGTATATCTTTACCTTTTAATTTATTTTTTAATAAAACAAAATAGTATTAAACTATTGAAGTAAAAGAGCATGCGCAGACGTAAAAGAGCACGCCAGCCCACCTTACAGTTACTACTGTTGTACTGCCTATACTAATGTGCTTTTATTTATAACTACTCGTCCTCACTGGTTTGTGTAAACTTACCGATGTGGGACAAATTATACCATACATATGTGTGGTTATAAGCCATAGTTTATTATTAGCTTTTTTTTTCTCTCTCTTGCTTTTCTTATTATTTTTTAAGATCCCTTTACTTATAATTAGTATACATATAATTTTAGTATTAGAGAAAGCTTGTAATTAATTAAATATATGTGTATTATCGAGTCAGCTCATGAACCAACCGAGTCGGACTATATACAGCTCAAGTTCGGCTCATTTATTTAACGAACTTAATTTTTAGCTCAAGTTCAACTCATTTGGTTCATGAACCAAGTTCAACGAGTTAATTGTCGAATCGAGTTCCAAACTATTGTCGAGTTGGTTCGGTTCATTGTCAGCCCTACCTACCTATAGGGGTGTTCATCGGTTGGGTCAACCTAAAAAATCCGTCAAACCCACCCAAAAAAAACCAAAAAAGTGGGTTGGGTTGGGTGATTGGGTAGATATGGTTTTAAAAAATGATAAATCCATAAAAAAAATAACGGGTTTTGGGTAAAACCAGACCCAGACCCAATAAACTCACTTACCCAATAATGTTCATATTTTTATTTTCATTTTCATTTTCACTTTCAAAAGGAGGAAGGAGAATAACAAAAGGTTTTTGTTATAATATTTCTTTAAAATAAATAAATAATTTGTTATAAATCAAGTCTAATTTCAAAAATTGACACAGCAAATCCTCTATATTGAAAATCAAAGTCTAATTTCTAAAATTTACACAACACATCCTCTATATTGAAAATCAAAACATGTTATAGTTACAAATTATGATGTTGCACTTTTTAGTAATTTTGATGTTAAATTAATTTTACATTATCCAACTTTAATTTGTTGCAAGTATTTTATGATGAAATTTATTATTTAATATTATAACTTATTATTTTATAACGCTAAAATATAGTGAAATAGGTTACACAATTTTTTTTAAGAAAATAAAAAGTTGAGTAATTTTTATGAGAAAAAATATGAGGGCATGTCATTTAGTCATTTAATATTAACCAAAAAAAAGGCAAAATAATTTGGGTAACCCACAACCCAACCCAAACTAAACCGAAAACTAGTGAGTTTGCCCAAACCCACCCATTAATATATCGGGTGGATGTTTTACCTCACCCAAACCGGAGTATCCTATATGGTTCGGGTCTTGGGTTGGCCAAACCCACCCATGAACACCCCTACCTACCTACATTATGAGTTGTTTTCACCTGCCCAAAAATTTATGCAGTTATCATAGTTTTAAAACTCGGACCGGACCGGCCGGTCTGACCGGTTGAACCAGGAACCGGACCCCTGACCGGTTCGGTCTAAGTTTTGGATCGGTTGTGCAGTTAGCCCGGTGAAAACCGATGCGGCTCGGTCAGAACCGGTAAAAACCGGTGACCCGGCGGTTCAATGAACCAACCGGTTCAAAGCCTTTTACTAATTAACAACTATTTTATATGTTAAAAAAAGAAAACTGCCCCAAGCAGGAATCGAACAGGAGCATAGCTAGGTATACACATAACATGATCACTTACCACTACAGCATACAATTGTTTGTGATAGCATGTTAGTTGTTATTGATTATATATTATATATATTTGGAAATACATTACACTTACATTTGAATTCA
>Ga0228710_1010376_pt1 | contig 12484 bp, 7 predicted proteins | sample MedpolnodulmetaG_FD_177995 | JGI IMG/M metagenome (GOLD analysis project Ga0228710, IMG submission 177995) | Root nodule microbial communities from Medicago polymorpha collected in Santa Monica, California, United States - pink nodules | ecosystem: Host-associated > Plants > Roots > Nodule...
CTCATCCGTTTGGAATATTATATATATTGGAACGCAATATTGATTAGGTAGTTGAAAAACATCACAATTAATCGTAATCCCGTGCAAGGGCACGGGTCAAACGCTAGTTACATTACAAACACTATGGAAGGATCAAAGTGAAACCTAAACTTAATTTAAATGACCAAAAATACAACTTACCTTTTGAAATATATATGAAAAAGCCTATAAAGTAATTATAATTCTTAGGTATTAAAGTGACTTCAAGTAAATAATTATGGAGCCTCATTTTATATTAATTATGTCATTTTAAAATTCTTAGATAATGATGTCATCATTTTATTGTTTATAAGTTTATTATATATATTTTTTTATAAATATTAATAGTAAATAATCATGACCCCACTAGTAAATAATCATGACCCCACTAATCATGAGAACATCGAAGTACCATTAGAGCCAAAGCATCTTATGTGAGATAAAATTATGTTTTTGTGGAAGATTTCGCTCTTTGGGAAAAGGTAAGGGTCAGTTATATTCAATATGGAATTATAAACCGAGCGTGGACAAACGACAATGCCTGGTTTCTCTATGTTGTCCGGTATGAAGCCAAATGTCTAGTCCTATGTGTGATTAATGAACTAAAAAATCAATAAGCAGGTAATGACATTACCAAGGATATTAAGTTATATAGTACTTTATGTTTCTGTAACTGTTCAATGAACTAAAAAATCAATAAGCATGTAATGACATTACCAAGGATATTAAGTTATATAGTACTTTATGTTTCTGTAACCGTTCATTTTTTTTTTGTTACATGATTATGTCAAAATATCTGAATATATTTGACTGCATTATTAATGAACTAAATAACTAAGACAATTAAGTGAGTCTAAAATGAGATTAGAAATGATATCTTTGAATACATCTTGCACGCGACAAAAGTATAAAATGGACCAATGTTAAATTGGTCCACGATGGTCTAGTCATTTTAAACCATTGAATTAAATAGAACCATATGAGTTATAATAGTTTCTCTACCTCATATCTTTTTAACATCCTCTTCAACCTCCCATTGTCACTTATTTTTCCCTTCAGTCCACCACGAACATCACCAGCAAAATTAAAATTCATCATCTTCATGTCGATGTTCAACCCTAGAAAAGAAAAGTTATTCATAAAAAGATACCCAATTTAGTTCATCGTCGTCTTCATCCTTAACTTTAATTTTTTAACATATGCAATATTACACATGTTAGACAAATTCTTTTAACATTAAATCAAATACATTAAGTGATCTAAAATCATTAACATGTTAGACAATTCTCCCCCTCCCCCTCTCTCTCTCACTTGAGTGTTGGAGCGTGTGTTTGTTTTGCAGGTATCACCGTCGCTCGCTCTAACCATCACTGGAAAACTCATCGGATCATCTCCTTCAACGTACTGGTCCTCCATCGTACGTTTATCGTAACTGTTTCATCCTTTATCTCTGTTCTTGGACATATCAGTAATAATAATCACAAAAAATATATTCCAAGTTTTTTTTTGGTTACAAGGCTAATTAAAAAAGAAACAGGAAAAGGAAAGGAAAAACAGGAATAGAAGATAAAACAACTAGTTCCTAATGAAGAGAGTTCCCAATTCGTCCGTCCTAAGAAGCGGTAACAGGCCTTCGGGAGGAGAGGAATGAACTGTCAAGACATCATCTTCAGAAGCTCCTAATTTTGCCATAAAGTCCGCACTTTGATTGCCCTCTCTGAGTGTGTGGTGGAGCATGTAACCTCTAGAATTCAGCAAGTCCTTAATATCCTGGATGAGCACGACATAGACATGGAAGTGGGAGATATCGCCATTTACGAGATTAACTGCGTGTAGTGAGTCGGAGTAGCAAACCAAAACTGCAAAATCCATGCTAGCTGCCATTGTAAGACCTCAGTGCAGTGCTGTCAGTTCAGCAAACAAGATGTCATTGTGGCTATTGATGAAGCCGGAGAAGCCGGTAACATAACTACTTGTGAAATTTCAGATCACACCTCCAAAACCAGTACGAATAGGATCTCTGATGCAGCTTCCATCAACATTTAGAAGCCACATCCGATGCAGTTCCTGAGTCGGTAAACTGAACGAGCTTCATTGTTAAGGCACATGAGGTTGCAGTGTCTCCAAATCCACCACAGTTCTGCGAGAAAGGTAGTGGAACGGTGGCAGCGAATTCCTTCGTTCAACCAGTCCAATCGGACTAGAAAAGTCAATTTTATGCCAAATAATGCTAGAAAATCTGCAATCCCTAACACAGTGAAAGAATGATTCTTCATGATCTCCGCACCTGCTACAAATGGCTAAATTGACCATGTTCCTGTGGTTGAGAAGAGATAAAGTAGGAACAACATTTTGACAAGCAAGCCAAAGAAAAAACTTGTATTTTTCCCGAATTTTCAATCTCCAAATCCAAGACCAAGAACTATTATTATAGTTTAAAGTTTCTGATTGCGATAGAATCAAACTGTATCCACTATTTGTAGTGTAAACACCATTGCTATTATGAGACCAAATATAAGCATCATCTATGGAAGCATTGAAATTGAGATGAGTATCGTTAATGACATCTGCTATATCCGTTGGAAGAATGGTGTATAACAATTGAGTGTGCTGCCCGCCGATAGTGAAAACATCTTTAACAGTTAGATGAAGATCATGAATATCAACATAAGGTACATGTGTGCCGAGCAAACCAAGAGAGCTCCAATTAGTGTACCAAAAGGAAGAATTACCCGAGCCGGCCCTCCAAGTGTAACCACTTTTTAGAACATTTTTGGCTCGAATTATGGATGACCAAGAAGGAGAGCTATTACGATGGGCTGTTGTTGTGTGAAGGAAATTGTGGCCACTTGAATAATTGTTAGAAAGAAGATTCACCCACAATTTATTTGTTTTTTTGCACCATGTTCCAAACTAGCTTCCCTAGGAGACAAATGTTAGCTTCTCTGGCTGTTCTAATGCCTAAGCCACCAAACTTTTTCGGGCTAGCAACAGTTTTCCAATTCACAAGATGGATGCCTTTGTTGTTGTGATTTTTCCACATGAAATTTCGAGTGGTTTGGTCAATGCTATCACAAATATTTTGGGGAAGCCAATTTATTTGCATATAGTAAGTTGGAATGGTGGATAAAACAGATGAGGCTAGAGTAAGTCTACTTGTTTTATTGAGAAGTTTTCTTTTCCAAGTAGCCAGCCTGTTTTGCATTTTTTCAATAATAAATAAGAAATCACTCCTTTTAGGCCACCCTTTGAGGATTGGGAAGCCTAGGTATTTTTCCAGAGATGTTGTGTTGCGAATACCAGAAATAGCGGTTAGCTTATGGATCTTTGCTTGGGGAGTACCTAAAGAAAAGAAAGCTCTTGACTTGGAGAGATTGATCTTTAATCCTGAAGCCTTCTTGAACCCATCAAATAAAGTGGAAGCAAAACGGAATTGAGAGCCTTTTGCTTTGGTGAAGAGAAGCACGTCATCCACAAAGAGGAGATGTAATAAATGAGGCCTTGTGCTAGAAATATGAATAGGTTCCCAATATCCTTGATTCACTGCATTATTAATCGCCATAGAGAGTTTTTCCATGCAAAGAATAAACAGGTATGGTGAGAGTGGATCCCCTTGACGAAGACCATGAGTTGGCTTGAACTGAGGCAATTTATTTCCATTCTATAAAATAGAGAAAGTGGAAGATGAAACACAATGCATGATAAGCTTGATGGTAATATCAGGGAAGCCAAAATCATGAAGACAATTATTAAGGAATGTATTTGATTAAGGAAATCTAAGTTAAGAACCATATGAAGAACAACTAATGAAATGTATCTAAGTTTTTCCAAAAAATAAATATGACTTTTTTAATTTTAATTTACATTTTTGCCAAAAAATTGTGTACATTTTATAGATATTTTCATTTAAAATTTATATTACTTAAAATATAGAAAATAATTTTTCAATAAAACATTTCCCGGCATGGGTCTCAAACTTTTATTACATATGTTAGACAAATTCTTTTAACATTAAATCAAATACATTAAGTGATCTAAAATCATTAATAGGTAATTTTAGTAGGTGATTTTACCTACTAAAAATACATTCGTCAAACTATATTCAATTACCTACTAAAATCTTCTAGATCAATTATTAAAAAAACAAAAAACTTCTAGATCAAATACATTAAGTGACAAATTCACACGAGTCTCTATGATCTGTAGGTAAACTTTAGCATGTAAAAGGAACATGAGTGACAAATTCGTCAAACTATATTCAAAGGAGTCTCTCTCAGTCGCCAACATGGGATTATGGAAAAGCCTTCCATTCTTCTCGAAGCATAAAGCCTCCACAGTCCAATTATTTTCAGAGACGTGCTGTTGTGTTATAGTATAATCTGCTAAAAGATCGGGATTATCCAATCCTTAAAAAGGTAAGGGTCTATTGATGGTCAGGATAGGGAGACAGGATATGATACATTAATCATATCATGATTAAATCTTATGTTTGATGCACCAAATAGATAAGATAAAATAAACCATTTTCATCTTATTCTGACTTTCCTTTATAATTTCTATCTTTTGAGTATATGCTGGGTTAGAAATTATCCTGATAGGATCAGAAGATCATACCTTATTTATTATTTTGATATTCTGTCATTTTTAAAATAATGATAGCATGTATTTTCTATTATAATTAATAACATGCCATTTTTATAATATTTAATTAATTATGAGAGCAATTTTTTCATTTAATATAATGATATCATGTTTGTTATCATGCGCGCATCAAATACATGATAGGATTAATGTTTATCATGTCCTTATCATATCCTATCTCCATCCAGCTTTATATCATATCATGTCTCTATCCTATCCTGACCATCAAACAGACCCTAAAGCGTTGAATGATTTTTCTTTTTCCATATAAATATTTTAAATTTTGCATTTGATCCTTCAAAAGAGTTGTGTAAGTTGTAGTACTGAAAATAAAATTTTATGTCATAACTTGTGGTGCTTGTTTTTAAATAAATCTATGTGTTTATTTGGAGATTTTGAATTATTTTTTGCAGTTATGTTTAGTATATTTGTTGCAAACATCTAATTTTTTAAACATGTGATAAATTAATAAGTATTTTTAAGTTTTATATATTTGATTAAAATTTTATATTTTGATAAAAAAAATTGTGGAAGATATTTCCATAATTTTCTAAACATCTTTGTATAAATTCATTAAAAAATGTGAATGGTACACATGTGTTGACTTAAAAGCGTGGACTAAAAGTCGTGACATAAAATATTTGGAGATCAAAACTTGGTGAATTTTTTTAGAGAGATTGAAAACAAAATTTAAGATATTTATAAGGATCAACAACTTATTTAACTCAAAGATAAAATATAAGGGGCACACCTCGATGAGTAACAAATATTAATTTAGCAGTCAATGAATGTTGGTTCAGTTGTTAAGGAGTTGACTCGTTCGTCGTAAGTTCAACTTCTGATGTCAACATGATGCTATTTTTTATGGTGATCTATTCTATAAGTAACTTCATTAGGGTTTGATCAGCATTAACCTTGACCTTGATGAACCTCATAGCCCAATTGAATTTTTTTAGTTACAAATACAATAAAATTATAGACGTACAATGAACACTTTCTTATCAACACTCACTCTTTTAATTGAGTAAAATTCACGTGGATTAATCTACACTTTATGAGTAACCTATTTTTAAAGTGTGAAATGCTCATTGTATCAAACAAGAAGCAAGCAAACCCATTATATTTTACTGTTTCAAGAAATATATCAATAACATTATATTTTGTTGTCTTCAAAGGTGTAGCCCAATGGTAAAAGATTTTGGTACATTGAAGGAGTTTAAGAATGAGTTTTAAAGTTTGATCCTTGCCGCTAACATTTCCCCCACTCCTCTAGACTCTAATAATATACTAGCAATTAACATTCGTCTTCAAAAAATACCTAGAATACAAATGGGATTATCGATAAATACTTGGAAACTAACTAGTTAGAGATGCGATCGCCTTTGTAAGAGCGCGAAGAACTTCATTGATTTGTCCACAACACTAGAGCTTCTACAATTGCCAAACGTAAGCCTACAATAACTAATAATGGTATCAAGATTCCGAGACATATCTATGTTGTGAAATCTATCCAAAGCACTTTTAACATCAAACTCAATTTAGAGCCGAAAGAAAGTCTAAAGCTTCTCCAATTTCCACATCAAGAATAGGTTGGATCAATTGTGTTTTGGCTAAGATGAAGTCCCTTCATCATCAAGAATGCAAAAATCAATTCATATTTTGTTTTTGGTTTTTTATTCATATCTTGTGAGATGCACTAAAACATATTTTTTGATATAAAAATCATCGTAATTAAACAAAACATGTTGTGAATAGCGTTTTGATTTAATATTATTAAAGTCAATAAAAGAAGGAAGGAAAAAGAGAGAGTAGTAGTACAGCTTACAAGTCACAACAACAATTCTTTCAATATTATCTAGAAAATGATTACAAAAAATGTAGTTAAACACTCTGTCCGCAATAATGTGCGCAAATAGCATGCATTTCAAGCACTAGCAGTTCTTCTATAATCCTTTACTTAAGGGTGTTTATGCATGCAGGTCAACTACGATTAATTCCTAGACCCAATCCGAAGTGTTTAATTTGAGCTTAGTTTGTGTCTAATCCGGTTAAACCTAAAGTGGCTTGGTTTAGGTAATGATTTCATGATTTCAAACCCGCGAATCCAATACGTGAGAAAATTGAGAATTTAAACTTTAATTTGTCAAATCTTTATAATATAAAATGTCAATTTTCTTGGTTTTTAAATTATGTCCTATGATATGATGGAATCACTTGAACCAAACTGATCATCATCGAACATCGTTGCGTCGATTCATATTTGATAGAAAAATTACAGGTTTTTCATCTAACATAAATCAATAAAATTTAATTGGATGGCTAGGTAACTCAATTGCTAGTTTAAGATACGGACTGAATGAATGAAATGACCAAAGTTTGAATTGTGACCAAAGAAAAAAAATTAACATAATTACTAACATAAAAAAAATTAGTTTTTTTACATCAAGAAATAAGTAAATTAATTGGGTATAGCTACTATGTAAGTAACCTATTCACACACAAACTAGATTAATGGGGTATTAGCTACTATGTAATTATAAATTAATTAATTTTAAGAGAAATAATCAAACTTATCTGCATAGCTAGGTTCCAACAAGTCACCTATTTCACTCGTTTCCAATTTTCAATACGTAGACTAAATAATAATAATGTTCCTTAAATTAAACAATACACTAAATTTTATAATCAAAGTTGAACACGTTTCACAGTATTCATTCTTATCTACAATAGTTTAATCCTAACAACGTTTTCTCAATCCGGTGTGCTATGAAAAAGTCTTCCCATTGCTTCTGCTCACGGTTTCATATCATAATATCATATCATATATATACACATAAACACAAACACCATTTCACAACGAAAAATCAATTCAAACCCACTTTACATATTCACATTCAAACTCTCTAAAAAAACATTCTTAAACAACCATTTTTCTTAATTATGATGAGGAAGGGACAGAACCAAAACATGTTTGTGAGGATCATGTGTTCACCAATAAGAGCACTAGGAAAAGCAAGAGATGCATACGTAAGAAGCATAACAAACTGTGGTCAAAATATGAGTTATGGAAGTTATCCAATGGATGGTGCTAGTAAATTTTCATTATCAAGAAGTCAAAGTGCAGCAACATCAAGAAGATCATCATCAAGAAGATCATCAGCATCATTAGAGGGTAATGAAGATTTTGCTGAACTTGTTAGAGCTGCTTCTGCTAGAACTTTAGGTAATAGAATTGATGTGGATTTAGTTCTCAAGCAGCAGCAGCAACAACAACAGAAATTGCATAAAGGGTTACCTAAGTCTAGTAGTGTTGGAATGGCTAAGATTGATGAGGATATGCCATTTGATTCCTTTGTTGAAGGAAAAGTTGGTTTTGTTGCTGATTCTTATCCTAGATCAAAGAGTTATGCTGTTGGACATAGAAGAAATGTTGCTTTCTGAATTTAATTGTTGAATTGAATTGGAACAGCAATGTGTGAGTTATTGTAAGAAATTAAGAGATGGATTTAATTGAATCATAATCTCTTTTTAATCGAATCTTGTGTTTTGGATGTATAATTAAATTAGTTGTTTTCTATTTATGTAGGGATGCGACAAGATTTGTAAATTTGGCTTGTTTTCGTAATTTGTTAAAGAAAAAATGTTATTTCTCGTGAAGAAACCCATTGCGAACAATGTATTCCGGTCAATCCATTTTCATTGACTTCACTTTTTCTCCCAAAACCTTAATGATTTTTGGCGAAAGCTTATTTCTCATTGGTTAGTTTATCTTTTTTAGTATCATTAGTTTTTATGACGGGGTTTGTTATTTGAATCAAACAATGGCCCTTATGATTCCATTTTTTAACTCCCTCGCCCTAATTACCTAGTTACTCTTATACAAGATGAGATGATATTAAAATATGGTTATTATGTGTTAGTCTAGTCGGTAAGAAGTTGATTCATATTCAATAAAAACTATGAGTATAACTCCTTAAGATGATATGTTTCTAAGATAATTTGTATATAACATATAGTTTTATAAGCGCCATCCGAACTTTGATATTCAACTCATCTAAACATTTTGAAGGTTTGGGAAAACAAGAATGAGACATGTGCCATGACTGTTGACAGAGCGTATGTCATGATTAAGGAGTGGCAACATGCAAATGCTACCTTAACTGATTCCAATCAGTAATGCACGCATATGCAGACACCAAGTCGTATTTCGCAGCAGACTGGTGTGCACTTGCAGCCATCCTCCGCGGCTTCAGTGGCTCCTCTGCACAGGCTAGCACAAATGTAACGTGGATGCAGATTTTTCGGTTGCTACGAACATAACCGACATACGCATTCGTGTGAGAGATGACGACGGTGCTTTTGTGCTAGCCAAAACCATAAGCTTTGATGTTGTTCATTCAGTTCATTTGGCGAAGCTTTGGGTCTGTACCATGCTTTGGAATGGTTAAGCAATATGCAATTTGATAATGTTGACTTTGCAATGGATTCTAAAACTACTCATGATGCTTTCCATTCTTATAAAGATGATGTCTCCGAATTCAAGCATATCATTTCGGCTTGTCAATCTCTCTTCACCAACCACTTCACAAACTCTCGGGTTGAGTTTCCTAGACGACAAACAAATGCATTTGCTTATGCGCTTGCTGAAGGGACCACATTATTAACTAATCCTATTATTTATTTTAATACCCCATATTATATTAATAATATTATTTTTAATAAAATGCTATAAGCATCTTCTCTTAAAAAAATACATTTTGTTCGATACTTTGCTAGATTCAAATTTTGTTCCGTGTATAAAGTGTAATCTACATGTATACGAAGCAGGGCAATGAAAGTATTTACTTTTGTTCGAACTTGGAGTATGTTGAAAAAAATATATTCAGATGATAAAAGCGAGATATATTTTTATTTAGGGATGATGTAATAAATCATATTACTCTATCCGTTTTAAAATACATGTCTTATTTATTTTGACTATATTTTTTAACTAATATATAAATATAAATATTAACATGTAAGATGTTCGATTTATTTTGAAAAATATTTTAAAATGTTAAATTTTTTACCATAGATAATTAAAGATATTAATACTCAAATTTATATATTCGCATGTGTGAAGTGAGCGATAACAACATATATTTTGAGGATAGGGGTGGCAAAAATACTCATGCCCACGGGTATCCGTGGGTAAAATCCATCACGGGCACGGGGCGGGTAGTTAAACGGGTATCCACAGATATAATAAACGGGTATTTGACTACCCCTTATTATGTGGATACAGACAAAGATTTGATTGTACACATACTCACGGGTAACCATACCCGATAATAAATTAAATAAATTACTAAAATATTCTTATACATCTTATTACTTAAAATTGTTACCTTATTGAAGCAAATTTTACCGTCCACCTAAGATTCTTCATTGATAACCTATTTTTATTTAATTTTTTTTAATTCATCTTATTAAGTTTACCGTTCCACTTCATTCATATCATAAAACATATCCTATGGATTATTTAAGAATCATGAATTTTCTATAGATTATGTATGATTTATGAAATTTTGAATGGATGATATATGGATGTTTAAAAGTTGAAGTTTTTTGGTAATTAAAAAAGTTATTATTTGTAAAAAAAAAAAAAAATTCAAAAATTAATGGGTACCATGGATACCTCAATACCCACGGGTACCCGTATAATGGGTACCCACAAGGGTACGGGCGGGCACGGATATCATATTTATCCAATAGGGCGGAGACGGGTATCATGACATCGAAACCCATGGGTATCCATTGACGTCCCAAGGAGTGATATATATGAGCTATATCATGTACATTTAAATTGTTTTTATATTTGGACAAGAAAACATGTCCATATACCGTTTGGATTAGATCAATGTAATGACCATATTTGCTTACTTTTACATTTCGGATAGAGCCGGAGTTGCTTACAAATCCCTACTTGGTTATCAGATAATAATCAAATTACCACATGTAAATAACTAGTCTGACTTTTTGGTAAGAAAACATGCAACTTGTATGACATTTTTAGTCAAATTTATACGTTCGTTGACACGGTGGTCAAGGATCCCAAATTGAAGTCTTGTGTATTTTAAATGGAGGCTGGTTTGATTCACTTAAAACGGCTAAAAATCTCACTTGACTAAAACTACAAGTCAATAAAATTGCTTGTTATACAAGCCAATAAATATGTTGCATATGTAAATAACTAAAATAACTGTTTATACTTAATCTTTCCCTAAAAAATAATAATACAAAATACAATAAAAACAAATTTTTAAAAAGAAAGAGAAGGACAAAGTCTACAACCTTCTCTGTGCCTCACTCTTTAACCAATTTCACCAAATTTTTGACCAATTTAACTAAATGTCAAACATAAAATAAAAAGATTACAGCGAGGATGAAGTATAACCAACATGCCAAATTAAGATTTTCCATTCTGAACATAACTTCAGTTTAACTTTCCATTTGCTTTTTTCAAAATTCCATTTTTGTGCTCCATAGTCCAAATATCACATGCAACTATGCATTTTCTGCAATCAACAACCTTATAGTTTTGGTTTTGTCACAATCTCACTAGCAGTTTTTTGGCATCTTTCTCATCCACAAATGATCTTAACCTAGATTTTGGCTATAAATATGAACAATAAATCAGAGCAAAATAAGTGGAGAGTTTTTGGTTACTGCAAAAATGTAGAAAGAGAGAAAATAGAAAGAGTTTTTGAGAGGTATTACCATCTCAAGCAAAACTCTTTATATATACCTCGTTAGTTGTTACTCATACTTATCTTTAAGCCAAAATTTTGAATGTATAAGTGAAGAATTAGCAACCTATAGTGTTATTTAAACTGCAGTTCATTATGTTAGAAACTTTGTTTGATGAAACGACTTGAGTTCTACATGGGATTTTGAATGTCCTGTAACATCTACACTTGGACATAGTGAGTTAAAAGAAGACAATAATTTAGTTTTGTTTCCTCCAAAAAAAACTATTAGTTTTGTTATTATTTCAATAAACAATGTTTTTTATGTTATTTTTTATCAGTATCAGTTTTTTATGGGTGTCATTTAGATATCAAATGTAGAGTGTGCCATGAAATTTTTTTTTTTAACATTCACTCTTTTATTGGATGTAACATATCTATGTCTCACAATTTGGAAATTGGTCTCATATAAAGCAGTGAGATCCAAATAAATTTTCTACGGTAAGAGAGTGAATATTAGAGATAGTGCCAGAAAGAAAATGTTTCTTGCATTTATCTTCAAATGTGATTAAAAAAATAAAAGGAATAAACAATTTATTTAATCTCTAAACTATTACCTCGACAATTTAATCAGAGAACCATAAAAATCAACTAAAATGTCCCTAAACTATGGAAATGCATCAATTTAATTTTTAAACTATCATGAAAATTAGGGGTGTGCATGGTCGGATATTTTGACCGACCAAACCATATCCATATATAAACCACTTATATGATTTTGGATTCCTAACCATAACCATATTTAATTGTAAACCGGTTATGAATATGGTTATGGATAAATAACCGGTTACTTTTACAAAACCAGTTTATAAATGGATATGGTTTGATTTAAAAAAATATCCGGTTTTTTCTTAATCCGGATTAAAAATAGTTATTTATTGGTATAAAAACCAGTTTTAAAACGGTTATATTTTGGTTAAAACCGGTTTTTAAGACCAGATTTTACAAAAAAAAATCCAAAAATTGTTAAAAAAAGAAAAATACACCAAAGCAAGGATATTAAGCATAAACCTAAGCAAGACAGAAATGAATCAAAT
>Ga0228710_1010377_pt1 | contig 12484 bp, 9 predicted proteins | sample MedpolnodulmetaG_FD_177995 | JGI IMG/M metagenome (GOLD analysis project Ga0228710, IMG submission 177995) | Root nodule microbial communities from Medicago polymorpha collected in Santa Monica, California, United States - pink nodules | ecosystem: Host-associated > Plants > Roots > Nodule...
AGACTTGTCAAGTTTCCTTTGAAAGGATTTTCACCAGCTACATTAACAAATATATCAATTAACCACTAAGCTCCAAATATTAGTAATTAGAAATCAAAATACAAATTACAAAATTATATAAATACAAATACAATAAAAATGAAACTTCACAATCCTTTCATATCAAATATCCACTCAAGATACTTTTGCATTTTCACCAGCTACAGCGGCAAATGTTATCAAATAACCACTCAAAACCTATGAAGCACTGACATATACAGTAACACCAGACTCGACACTGACACTAATATGCTGATACGATAATGACTTGAGAAAATGAATTATTAGAACGTAATCACATGTGCCCGTGTTGGGTCAGACACGACACATGTCCGACGCCGGACACACCTTTGATCAGATATGTCGGTGCTACATGGCTCAAAGAGAGCACTGACATATACACTGACACCAGGCACGACACAGACACTAATATGCTGACACGTTGATGATTTGAGAAAATAAATTATTTGAACGTAATTACATGTGTCAGTTTCGTGTGTCAGACACAACACATAACCGGCACCGGATACGCCTTCGATCAGATATTTTGTTGCTAAATAGGTCAAAACACAGAATTCAGGACCAAATATTATTATTAGAAATCAAACTTCACGATCTTTTCGTATCAACAAAACACAGTTTTCAATAGCAAATAGACAACAAAATTTTATACATAATCATAACATTAACTTCCTAATCATTCTTCTTAATTCCAAATATTAAATAAGCAAAGCGAAATTTAAGATTCCAAAATTCTCTACTCCTATTTACCTCACCGATACTGGAAATGTAAGATTCCAAAATTAAATTAAAAAAAAAAAATCAAAACGCAATGTAACATTTGACCGTAAAAAAAAGCTGAAATGAACGATTATGAGATGAATCAATTCAATTAGATCAATAAAATCAGAAGAAGAAAAAAAGAAGTAGAAAACTGATCCGAAATTATACCAGAAGTGGCGATCTTGCGGTGATACTGTTCGATGAAAGGAGCGACAGCTCTGATCTGAGGACGGAGAGAGACAGGAGATCTCCAAAGGACGCCATGACTCCATCGGTTGACGGTGGAACGGGCGGCGTTAGCGGCGGCGGATGAGGTGAAAGCTGGAGATCGAACGGGAGAAGGACGAGAGAGAGGTGAAGAGAAGGTTCTAGAAAGAGAAAAGAGTTTGGAACGTGTTGCTCTGAGAGAAGCCATGGTGATGAAGAAAATCGCGCATGTGAAAATGAAAATGGAAGTGGCGTGTGGTTAACGAACGAATGTGAACTAGGGTAGCGTGCTTTATATTTTCTTCTAGTTCTAGTTCTTGTTCTAGAAGTAAAAAATAGTGTTTGAGTTTGTTTTGGTTTGCATTTGAGTGGCTGCGTTAGGACAATTGAGAGCGGAACGCTCTACCGTGGATTCGTGGAATGGATGTTTCTATTTTTCTGACCACTTAATTAACAAATTAAAAAATCATACATCATTACATTTTCAAACAATTATTAGTAGGTAAAAAATTGATTAGTATAATTGTATCGGTAAAACATTTAAATCGTAATTATTAAATTATTATTGAATTGATTCCTCGATCGCATAGCAACTCAAAATGTTTCTCCACGAGTTCGGTTCTTTAGATTTGTTATTGAATTGATTCTCGAGTTGGCTGCTAGACAAAAAATTCGTCTAAAGAAGAGTTATCTTGACATCTCTCTCAATATTATATTGATTTAAATTAATGATTTTAACATAGAAGAATGGGATATCAACTACTTTTGAAAAATAGTTTTTTTTTTTTCAAGAAAACTATTTCTGAAGTGTGTAAAAAAAAAGTGAAGAGAATCTTTGGGTAAATTTTTGTAAAAAAAAAACTTTTTAAATTATATAAAGTTGTAGTATAAACAACTAAAAAGTAAATAAAAAATATGATAATATTCTTTGCAAAATATTATAATAATGAATTTATTTATTTTGACAGAAGAATAATGAATTTATTATTACAGGATAACATTGATAATTTATAATGAATTTTACATTAACTTAAAGGAGAATATAGTCTTGACTTTTGAGTCTTTTGACAACTAACAAAAAAGAATGTTATCTGCAAGTGGTGTGTGTGTTCAAGTTGTATACATAGTTCAATTATTTTAATTTTCATCCCCTTACGAAGAAACTTCTCAAGGCTCCATTGGCTCCATTCCAATCCATGTGTCTTCAACCACGTTGATTTTACGCCTATCATAAATCAACGTAACGAATCATTCTTCTTATAGTAACTAGTAGTACTTATTTTTTTACGTTTAAAAGTACTAGCTTATTATTCGTGTCCATATTCAGTTAATGGTAGTGAGAGTGAGGATCGCAGCTAGATGTGGTTCATGTCGTGTGTCAGTGTCAGTGTCACCCACCTCACTTGGCCGCAAACTATGCATCCAAAGCTAACCATTGAAAGTGCAAGGATCATAATGGCATAGGACTAGAGTTGATATGGGAGTCAAGTAAGTACCTGCGCTGCATTGTATAATATTTTGGTTTCCCTTTCTTCATGTGAAAGGGTTTTTGAAAAGCCAAATAATATTCTGCCACCGAAGTTAGACCGATAATAATATTCGATAGGAGGCCCACCATACACATTGATGATTCCTTACATTTTAGGATATATTATTGTTTTCAAAAGATTACATTACTTTTGGTTAAAATAGAATGTCAAAGTCTAAAGTAAGAGCCATCTAAGGAAATTAAACCAGAGGTAGAAATTCCATTAGTAACGACAGGAAGCAATTAACTAATTTGAGCTCTGCAAATGGAGTAAATAGCAATCACCCCTCTAAAGTTGAAACTTCACTAAAATATCTCTATGAAATTTGTGAAATAGCAAAAAATCTCCAAAATTTGTAAAGTGCGTCACTTTAGTTTCTCTGATAGTTTTTGTCGTTTGAAAATATAACGTGGTCTTTAATTGATCACCTGACATTTGCACATGTTTAGAATGTTATGTCATATCATATGGGTGGTATTTATATATTTTTTGGTTTTTTTTCCCTTGGATTTTATTCTTCCAACGATAACATAACCTAATCCATCTTGATTCTTCTCCTGATCAAGATTTACTAACTTCCACGACTCCAAATTTCTCTGTGTACCTTATGTAGGTTTTAGCTTTATTCAAAAACTCCTTCAAAAGAAAAGCTCTATTCAAAAACTCTGAGATTTCGTGGCTCTTCGACTATGTTGGCCTTATCGAAGTCACTTCCTTTTCAGAGACCTCTCTCGAGTAGGTACTTCTTCATTCTTTCACTAATTCCTCAAACCTGAACAACTTCCTTGTTAAAGCGCTCAATATATTCTTTAGTGGTTCGTTCTTTCCTTGGACAATAGCTTCCAAGGTTGCTACTATCTTTGGTTGGTGTTGGGATGTCGTGAAGTGAGCAGTAAACTGTCGACATAACACCTCCCACGAGTTATTAGATTTTCATATTAAAGTGGGAAACATTGTTGTAAATGCTCATATTATTGTAGAAAGAGAAATGATATTTGTACAACTATTTTGGTACAACTTTTGTAAAACTTTCTCTCTTATACTCACGTCATGTTTTTATTCTCTCTCTTCCTCTTTTTTTCTCTCTCTATTGTTTTTGACCAATGAAAAGAGAGAACAACAAGGTTGTCTCAAAGGTTGTACCAAAATAGTTGTTCAAATATCACTCCTCTTGTAGAAAAATAGTCATGGCCCAACTCCATTGTTATAGTACCACTCATTCCACAAAGAAAGATAGCTTGTTGGAACCATTTGCAAATTTGTTTGTGCCTAAATTTGATTAGTTGTTAGACAAATTATCCACAGTTTTTCAAAGTATTTTAGACCTCACCTAAAATTATACTAGATAATATTCATAAAATAAATTATAATTTAATTTTTTTTAAGAAGTCTGACTAACCCATTAAAATTATCACCGGAGATCAAGGAACATCAAAACCGATCACACTTCAAACACTTAAGCCAATGGACACCACACCAACTCAAGTGAGTTTAGAGACACCCGCATGTTACATAAGCTCACGAGGATTTATAGAAAAACACATTCATACATATAGAATCATGGACGGAACTTGCAAGTTGTTTTGAGTTCGTCCGCAGGCTTGTCATCACTTGCAAATCCAGCGTCCACCCACGCAGAGTACCCTCCCCCATGTTAACAATATTTTTAAATCCCTGCGTTTTCCACGTCATATGACAGATACTATAGATAATAGAAAGTTCACCTTTACTTGTAAAAAAAACAAACAAGTCAAAGAAGAAACACAAAAGTAAGAAACAAAAGCTCTGAATTGCATCTCCAAGACTCAAATTATGATACCAATTTACAATGGAAAAACAATTTCTCAAGCATGCAACAAGAATACACTTGAAGAATACATATATATCTACAGTCCAACGAGAAATGATGCCTTATTCGTCTAATAAAATGACCACAAAAAATGTCTGGTAAGGACAGTTGATATGGTAAAATCTTGCAGTGACATTTGATATGTTAGAACGCGGATTCGAACCTACAATTTTCTACTTCTCAGCACTTAATTTTGTGAGTTTCACTGTCAAACTATTTAGAACCCAAAAAAAAAAATCACAAAAATATGTAACTCTCGGATGGATTAATGTGTTTGAGCAATACGATTCACAAAAATATGACAATGTGTCACAGTCACTATAAATCAGTTTGTATCCTTGATACTATAGGGGTTGAGCAAAATAATCCTTCAAATTATTGAAATTAGAATGAGGTAATTTAATCCAGCAAGGGGTCAAGCAAAAGAGGTAATTTAATCCAGCAAGAAGATTAGGACATGCAATTGTGTACCATGAATATACAACATTATGGATATATTTGATCTCCCCAATTCTAGAAGCTTTGGGAGGTACATGGACATACAATTTTATCAGACACCCAAACAAGCCAACGCACGGTGAGCTCACCAAGATTGAGCTTACAAAGATTGTCCCTTTCCTCAGAAGGAACAGGTCGCACGTTACAGGGTCAAATGATTCCACGAGAAATCCATGTGTGCCACAATTTCATAATGCAGTAGGGTTTAAATGTTTAGATCTGGTTTTGACTGTCATATAATATTATACCCAGTGAAAATGAAAAGCGCATAGTCTTCTTTATTCATCAATTTGTAAGAAATAAACCTTTATGGAAGAATAAACTAAATAGTAAATATACATTTTCTTGGGATTTAGATTCCACACAAAAGAGTGTGAAACGTTAATTTATTGAGACTGGCCCGACCTCAAATCCACAATAATGATTATTTAAAGATGATTTGGTAAAAATGCAAGCGAACCGATCTCAAATAGTAGATGACGAGAGATCAGTTAATGTGTATAAATGTTTGATTTCTTTAAGATGTAGGGAATTGAGTCCCTCATGAAGTCAATGCTATCAATGGAAGTTAATAGCCTTCGCATCTTTGTTTGCAGAAGCTAGAAGCTGTGAAATCGATGGAACACCATGAGCCTTTTATTGTAAACAAGGTCAGGGATCCTTCCTACATTGACTCATTAAAAAAAACATTCTGATGTCACCTTCATAATCAAAATAACAAATCTTGTATTTTTGCTAACACGGCTACAAACCTTCCAGGAAATTTTGCCATGAGAGATTCTCGAGTTCAAATGAATCATATAGGAACAAGTGTTGTGAAAGTGACTCAAAATTGAAGAAATTGGAGTTCTTATGCTGTCTAATTCGGTGGCCAAATTGGATAGCTCGGTGGCCGGTTTTGCTTTGTGTTTTTTGGCCTTTTGGTTCGACATTTTTCAGTGGCCGATTTTGAAAGCAAGAAATAAAACAGAAACGTATTTTCAGGACTAGATTTGTTCCAGTTTTTTTAGGATACTTTTACTATAAATATAGACTTTGTATCAGATTAAACCTTGAGATAGAGGGGGCTGAAACAAGGGTTTAGAAGTCAACAAGAAAACTAAGGTTTGTATAGAGTTTGCTCTTGGCAACAAACACCAGAGTTGGAGTTGATTCACCTTAGGAAACACTATTAGGATCGAGTCTCTTGGTCACGAGAAGAGATTTGGACTTTGGGTAGAATTAGGCGGGAGACTTATTCTTGTAACCCATTGATATCTCTTCTGTAAACTTACTCATCATTATAGTGGATCAGAGAGCTGCTCTCTCCCCCAGACTAGGTCAGTATTGGACCGAACTGGGTAAACAAAATTTGTATGTTCTCTCTTTCTTTCTCTTGTTGTTTTCTACTTTTTGTTTATGTTTATAACTTTCATACACTTTGTTTGGTTGCCTGATTATCACTTGCTCCACACATCAAGTATTTTATTGGTGTGATTTTCATCGAATTCACAACAACAAGTATTGTTTGCTTGTCTTTTACTTATCATGGCAAAAGGTCGTCCTCAAAGAGAATGCATGATTCCAAGGGCAAAGGATCAAAGTAACAAATCGACAACCAATCAAGTGACCGATAAAGGGGGTGTGTATGATAATAGCTTTATAATTAGTATTGGTGATGTCAAATTACTCTTATTATTGCAAAAGGCTTGGAATGTTGGTATATGAGTAGCTAGCGTTACACATATACATTATCGGTACTTGGTGTAAATTGTGTAATGATTGCATTCACTTATGTGGTCAAGTGTATGGGTTTGCTCAATCTCTTAATGTTTGGTATGAATTAAAATTGGCACGAGCTCAGAACAATGTTTGGTTATCATCGTCTTTCGGCAAATGTAGCTCGTTTTGATCGGTTTGGAAGGAAGGATGTGTTATCAAGGGAGAGAGAGGAGAGGGAGTTGGACGGTGAACGTGGGAGGAAGAGTAAAGAGTTCAGAAGACAGGGACATTGAAGGGGGTGAGAGGTGTGGCGATGGGAATGGGGAAAGGAATGAGGGTTATCAAATGGTAAGGGTCTAAAGCAAGAGGAACGAGAGACAATGGGGTGAGGAAGGGGGAGAGGGAGATAGAGGTAGCAAATGTCGAGAAAGTGGTGGTAGGGGAATCAATGGGAGCAATGAATGAGGGACGGGGACTTGTTGGTTAAGGGGGAGGGAGAGGCTGACTTATGTTGGCGAAGAAGGAGACAATGTTCAAAGGGAAACAAATGTTTTATGGAGAAAGTGAGTTGTGTTGCTCCTAAACGTCTAGGGGAGAAAGCTTGAAGTTTAGCACGTGCAAAGAGGGTGTGGATTGAGCACATAGAGTGGTGTTGGGAACGATGAGTGAAGTAGTATATACTTCGCTTTTACAACAACGAATTTCGGACGCGGGTCTGGTTGATATTTGTATGGTTCTTATGGGTGGTGTTAAGGTATTTATTCGGTGTTATGCTAATATCAAGATTATGCCCGTTATCGACGACGGTCTTGAGTTTTTCAGTTAGTTTTTCACAAATTTGTTTTTTAGTTAGTTTTTCACAAAATTTAAAGTTTTGTCTCCAATTGTGTTGGAATACGAGAGATAAGTGTATTCAGTTGTATGAGGTTTATGTGCATGCTTGTAATATTGACTTCTTCAAATTAACCATCTCCATAAAGGGTCAATGTGTGGAAGTGCATGCTCGTGTTATTATCTCTGCTCAATGTGTGGAGGTGGTTAACGTCTTTAAGGACGTGGTGGTTGACGAGGTAGTGTATTCCATTAAAAATAGAGGAAAAGTGTGGAGAACATTTCGGTAATAATTTTTTTAAATGGAGGAGTTCTAATATTGATTCCTTTAGTTATAATTTGGGTGGTATCTATAGAGTGAATGACGGCGACAACGTAATTGACACGCTTTGTTTATGATTTAAATGATGTGTAGCTTAATTGTGAGGATAATGGTCGAGTTAAGAGAAACTCATATTTTACAACATTAAATAAAGTGTTGGAGTTATAGGGTGGGATAGCTACTAAGCCAGCTATGAGCACCATTATTAAATAGGTTATGAGGTTTACTAAGGCTAATGGGAGACTAAAAAGAGAATGGGAGCGAAGTGGAAGCGCATAATTTTTGGTAAGACCAGGAGAACAATGTTGAGAAAGAGGTCAGTTTTGATTAGTTTACTGGGCCTTTTCTGAAGAGTTTGGTGAGGATTTTTGCATGTCGTTTGGGACAACGGTTACTCTCTTGTCCGTTGAAATGTCACATCCTTAGTGTTGGTGGATCATTGAGTTAGGAGTGTCCCCAAGATCCCAATGTTGGAAGTGCGTGGATTGTTTTTTCTTCTGCTATGCAAAGGAGACTTAATGGGGATCGATAATGACGAAAGGTAGTCAAGGAGAGTCCAATGGTGTTTGTACAACCAAGAAGGATCATGGTAGGCACGAGAAAACTCCACTAAATGGTCTACATAAAATAATGTGACTCTTGAGTAAGGATAGAAAAGTTATGCTTAAAACATTAAAGAGAAATAGAAGGAACATGTTGAAAGTCGTTTGCGATTCATCTAAGGCTGAAGGTAACCAGGATTCAATTATCTTCTAGTAGTTCTTATTTATTGGTTAACTGTGAAATGAAAAATTTAATGGTTTTACATGATAAACATGAAGTCACAATCGATGATGTATGGAGGATTGACAAGTCTATTGGGGTAAAATACAAAGGTTGCAAGGTTATTATTGTTATTGTTTTATCTAAGATGATGGGTGGAGAAAGAGGTGGGATTATGGGTTACAAAAGGGAGTCAACGTGTGGCAAGGAAAGTGTAAATGGTGTCAAAGGGGTTGTAGAGGGGGGAAGTGAGGGGCGGGTGAGTAGTGGTGGTTGTTAGTGGGAAGGAGGGTTCTATGTATGGGAAGTAAGGAAGTATAATGTTAGATGATTGGGAGGTATGGTGAAGCGGAATGAAATTTTTAATTTGGTCCAGGTTAAAATGCCTGCAATGTCGTGCATTCAAAACAAAGATGGAGGTGATTGATGATTGTGGATGTGCAGCCTTACGGGGCTCTAATTCATTTGGTTTCTCTTGGTGACCATCGATTAGGGCTTTGTGGGGGTATCAAAAATGTGTAAGATTGTTTAGAGGTGGATGTGTTACTGACTATGGCTTCTCTTGGCGACCATCGATTGGGGGCTTTGTGGGGCATCTGAAATGTGTAAGATTGTTTAGAGGTGGATGTGTTGTTGACTATAAGTTTGAAAAAAATGTTCTTATTATTCTTGGGTGCTTTGGTGGCAAAAAAATGTACGCTCCATGTGAATATGGTGGCAAGAAGGTGCTTTGGTGTCAGTTAAGTAGGCTAATGGCTAATCAGTGGCGTATTAACTTTTGTATGTGTGGAAACTTCAATGTTATTTATTCATAAGAGGAAATAAAGAGTAGGGGCGGATCTCATCGAGATTGCTTCAATCATTTTAATAAATTTATTGATGATAATTTATTGCTTAATCTTCCTCTTTGTGGACGGTGGTTTACTTGGCATAAGAAAATTCCTCCCATGATAAGTCAGTCAGTGTCTTAAAAATCAGACCGGTCATCGACCCAAAGGGGTCATTTGTTCACTGGTCGATTATCAAACCACTGAGTCACTGATTAAATTGCATGACAAAACCAGATTAAACCAGATGACTCGGTCGTATAACCGTTTTTTTAACAAGCCAGAATTAATTGTTTTCACAATAAAAAGCTTTTCTCTTGTTTAGGCATTGGCTAACAATGTTTTTTTTTTTGTATCTCTTTTGGTTCGTTTGTGGTCTATTTGTAAGACTCCGATGATTCTCTTCAATACATCATATGCTATGACAAACAGGGCTAAGCCACCACCAATGATAACCGAAAGTCAAATTAACATATTTTGCCTTCAGCCACCAATAAGAAAGTAACTTGACTCTATCTAAAATATGACGAATAGAGACTTCTGTTTGGCTAAATATTATATTATTCCTCTCTTTCCAAATTACTCAAACACAAGAAAACCAAATAACATACGTAAAATATTGTCGAACCTTTAAACCGTTTGTAAAAAGCCAATATGCATAAAATGATCATAAATACATGAATGATCAAACAAAGAGAAACCAATCCAATACCAACCATGCTGCTGAAGAAATTAAAATTCAAAAACAAGTGATTAGTCGATTCAGAAGCACCACATCCGCTCGCACAATCTTGAGAGTCTTGATCAAGGATGCATCACATAAATAAGTTGTCCTTAGTAGAAAGCCGATTTTCGAGAAGACGTCAAACAAACACATTTACCTTCAAAGGAATGTCTTTGTGCCAGAGAAGATCTTCAACAAGAATATGAACATGGGGAATAGACTAAACAAACAACTGATAAGTTCCATTTTCAGAGTAACCAACTGCCGAATCTAATTCCGCTGCCAATGATCACAACCGCTAACCTGTAAAATAAAATTGTTAAGTAAATCAGACTGAACTTGATGGCTCGATCTCAAAAAAAAAATATTAAAAAATCATAACACCTATAAAATTCATTGATCATTACATATTATCTAAAATAAACATTATAAATTAGTTAAAAATATATTTTGTCGCTATAAAATCATACATATTTAAATAAATAAAACAAGGGAAATGTTGACTGGTGCTCCTGGAGCACTGGTTAAAAATACTAAGAAAAAGGATATTATATTGTAGTTGTTGCATTGAGAATTGTGTAATTAATTTATAAAAAGTTAAAAAAGTTTCATTTTTTAGTAACAACTTCCCTTTTTAGTATCCTTAACGAGTGCCCCGGGGGTACCGATTAGCATGACCCAATAAATAATTAAAAATATGTAGATTCTTTTTTGTTGTAATCAACCCCTCAATAAAATGTTGTAATCACGTAGAATATTTATAAAAATACTTTGTAATATTCCCTAAAAAAAAAAATACTTTGTATTATATAGATTTATTTAAGACTTTCTTTACATTATAAAACATTAGAGCTTTTTTTTTTGGTAGTGAAACATTAGAGCTTATAATTATTTAGAGAATTTTTTACATAACTGAATAATTTTAAGTGATTTTTTTATTTTATTTTTGACGAAAAATAATGGGAGTAGGTGATGGTTTCAATCTTAATACTCCTTCCGTTTTTAAATATAAGCAAAATTAACTTTTTAGGTTCATTCAATTAATGACGTATCTGGTTCATATTATGGACCACACACATCATTAATTGAATGAACATAAAAAGTCAATTTTGCTTATATTTAGAAACGGAGGGAGTACAAAACTATGTTTATTGTCTATGAAAAATTTATAAATGTTTATGTATTTATTATCAGAAATTGAAAACTTTTACTTTTTATAAAAGTTTGTGTTTGGATTTGCGTTTTCTTCAAGTTTCTCGCGTCTCAATGTCCTTTGAACGTGAGTTTTGTGAAGCTAGGTTTTCAAGCTTCTTTGTTTGTAGTCGTGCGTTTGAAGCCCCTTGGATGTGGTGTCAAACATACAATAAGACTATAATAAGAACGACAACGGTAAAAAGAAAGAGAATAATTAAAGGCAAAACTTGAGAAAATCTAATTTTAATTAAAATTATACACTTGTCAATTTTTTTTATAAAAAATTATACCATATTAAACAAACAAGGCATGTTGAAGAATAAACATAATAATTTTTGGAATAAATCGACGCATATTTTTTGGCTCGTTTGTTTCAGATTTTTTTCAAAAAAAATCTATTTTTTTCTTAAAAGATCACTTTTTTCATTTTTAAGTGTTTGTTTATAATTTTTAGAAAAAACATTTTATCAAAAAAAATCACTTTTTTCATTTTTAGGTGTTTGTTTAGGATTTTTAGAAAAATCATTTTATCAAAAAAAATCTATTTTTTCTTAAAAAAAATCACCTTTTCCATTTTTAGGTGTTTGTTTAGGATTTTTTAAAAAAACCATTTTATAAAAAAAAATAATCTATTTTGAACCTAAAATGAAAAGCTATTAGGATTAGCTTTTTGCAAAATCTATTTTTTTTCAAAAATAAGGAGGTAACACATGTACAAGTTAAATCTAATTTTTTTTAAATGGATTTTTATGGGTTATTGGCAAACAAAAATAACTTCAAATTTTTTTTAATACAAAATCTATTTGTTTTTTAAAGATGAAACAAATGCGCCCTTTATTTAGAAATTAGAATCCATTTTAATTAAAGTTAGATCCGAGTGAAACACAATACATGGAAAGACAATAATACAAAGTGAAAATTGATGAACATTCCAATTTTTCTTTTGTGAGAATTCATTTTCATTTTCATAAAGTTAGATAGTAAACAAATAAAGCATGTCAATCAATAATACACTTATCTAAAATTATGTTCCATTCTATTACAAATTTTCGCTTCGACTTTAATTGAACTCTTGTTAGAGAATGATATGATTATTTTTTAGATTAATTGTTAATTGAATCAGATACATTGTTACCGTGAAAAGAAAAGAAAAGAAAAACAATTTTTTTGATGGTATCTAAGGTTCGAACATGTAGGAGAGAAGAGCCAAAAAAAAAC
>Ga0228710_1010379_pt1 | contig 12482 bp, 9 predicted proteins | sample MedpolnodulmetaG_FD_177995 | JGI IMG/M metagenome (GOLD analysis project Ga0228710, IMG submission 177995) | Root nodule microbial communities from Medicago polymorpha collected in Santa Monica, California, United States - pink nodules | ecosystem: Host-associated > Plants > Roots > Nodule...
ACTCTGTTTTTCTAGACACTTAAGAATTCTAAGATATGAACAATTGAAAGAATTCTCTAAGTTGTTGATGTTTTGTTTACGACGTTTTGCACAGAGTATTGGCCTTTTTGCTTGTATGGTTCTTCTTATTATTCTCTAAGTCTTCATCCCTATTTATAGAGGATTTGAGAGACGTTGAGAATTTAGCCGTTACATCAACTTGTCTTACTTGAAGCTTTGATTCTTCACCATTGATCTTTTGCCTGATTTGATATTTGTCCTTTGAAGAACTAATTTCAAATCCATTCCACTTGAAACGCAACAAAGTCTGCAGCAATGTTACTGTTAATCTTGTCTTGATGTAGAGACAAAGTTGCAGAGATGGTGGTTGCAGAGTTCGTGGTTGTACACTTCGTACATTGTACTTTGTCAACTCTGGTGAAGTAGCTTCTGGCGAGATGCTTCTGATGACCATTGCTTCTGATGACCTTGCTTCTGATGACGTGTCTTCAGGAGCTCTTCTTCAGACTCGTTTCTTCAGACGCACTTCTTCAGACGCATTTCTTCAGACGCATTCTTCCAGACGCTTTACGCTTCAAATAAAATTCCTTTGCTCTTTGACTTGTTCAATCAGAATCTTTATGAATAGTACTTTGATTTTGGATCCTGTACACTTGAACAAATTGATTAGCATATCCAATTGATAATTTTTAATACCTTGTTATCATCAAAACTTAAGAGGTGATTTTGAGAAACACTCTTTGTTCCAACATTTATTTGTGCTTGTATGTGATTATTTACCTATATGTGTATTTTGGTTAGGATTAGTGGAGTTTAGCATAGAAGGGTATTTAGGTCATTTTGTGAGCAAGGGTAAATTAGTAATTTCACTGTGAGGATTATTTGTAGTGTTTTAGTGGCAGAGATTATTTTTATTAAGTTACTAGCGAAGCGGGGTAATTAATTAAGAGCTGGTAACTATTCGTTATTTTTATCCGTTAAGTGAGTATAAGCTTTGTGAATTAGTTATTGAGAGCTTTAAGCCTATTAAGACAATTAAGGGTTGTGCCCATTTATATAGAGCTTATATAAACTCTAGTCTATAGAGAAAGTAGGTCATTTACACATTTCACAAACTTTTGAGAGAGGTGGAGAGAGAAAGAGCAAGAACAAGGGTTAGAGAGAAGAAGCTTGGGAGAAGAAGAAAAGGGTAGAGATTCAAGAGGGTGGAGCAAAAGTGAAGTCAAGGTTAGGATTGTGCTCAATTGAGGTAAGGGGGATAATGTACATTTATAATTTAAGCTAAAAACTCTTTTTCTACTTAATCTCATAAGTGCTTATTTTGTGAATTAAGATTTTTGTGGATTTAAGTGATGAATTTCGTGTTCCTATTTTGACACTAATTTTGGGTATGTGAAATTGATGCCAAACATGTTGTTGTTGTTGATTTTAGATACTTGAATTGTGGTTATATGAAACTTTGTTAATTTTTGCTCAAATTGATATAAATTAGTGTTGTTGTTGATTGTGATGAATTCATGTTTAAATGAAGTTGTTGTTGAATTGGATATGTTGTTGTTGCTGAATTATACCATGGGTATTCCATTTGTGATGTTGCGGTTTGAATTTGTAAAGTTTGTGTTAAGTTGTTCATGTGAAGGACCAAAATGAACTTTTGATATATGAGGTTGTTGACTGAATTTTTGATGTTGTTGGATGAGCTAGACCGACTAGAATTTATGTTTCATGTTGCGGTCGTGTTAGTTGATTCGTTTTGGAGAAAACGGGCTTTTCGTGTGAAAAGTCGATGTTTAAGCGTTTTTTAAAATGAGTGATTATGTGAGGTTTTTGGAAAAATATTTTTGGGATACTTGAAACTTGAATGTTTTGGTAGAATGTAAAAGAGCTAAGTGCAACAAACGCGTAGGTGAAAACGGCACCGAATTTCGAGTTACGAGCGGGTTTTACGTGCAAAAACGCGCGAGTGTCTTTTGTTGTCTGATACAGGGGGCGCACGGTCTAGTGTGTTTTCACCTGGACCGTGCGTTTTAAAGAGCAGGGTCGTGCGTTTTTGTCTGTCAGAACTTCATTTTCTGTGTTCTTGTGCCTTTTTCCCCATTTCTGTTTTGAATTGACTTTTGGTGTAAACATGAAAGTTTTAGATAAATGTGTTAGATTTTCAATGGTTTTGGTTTGACTTGAAAATGATTTTTAGATTTTAATTTATAACAAAAATACTCCAAGAAGGTCTTGGTAAAATTTTACAAAAAATTCAGCTTAACTATTTTTAAGTCAACCCAAAACTTATGGTTTGTTTTCAAACTTCAAAAACTTGAGTATTAGGAGTTCAATTAAGTTGTTTAAGGGTACTCAACCTATGATATGATGAATCAAACTTAGTTTTTTTTTTAGGGTTAAATAAGTTTTTCGCCCCTATAAATATAGTGAATTTTGATTTTAGTCCCTAAATAATTAAACCAAATGTTTTCATCCTCACAAAAAAATTTGTTTTGTTTTTCGTCCTTATGGCCACTTTATGTTCATATAGATGTCAAAAAAATTTATGTTCAAATTGTATCGATATTATGTCCGTTTATTATATTCGACATTTATATATTTATATTATGTTTAAAAAATATCAAAAGCACGTCAAAATTATATCCATTAGGGACGAAAAACAAAATAAATTTTTTTGTGAGGATGAAAACATTCAATTTAATTTTATAGGGACTAAAATCAAAATTCGCTATATTTATAGGGACGAAAAACTTATTTAACCCTTTTTTTTTATAATGAATTGGTTTTGCGATATGATAAAAATGAGACGAACTTGGCGTGTTTTATGATTTCTTGAAATTGGCCTAGGATACTCATATGTCTAAGCTACTATGAACATATGTGAGTTGTGTATATGCTTTGTTGAGGCAATTGAACATGTTTGCTTAGTTTGGTTGAACTTCTAGAATTGTTTTAAAGTTGTGAAAAATAGACGGAATTTATCGGATTGTGTCCTAATGGTATGATAACTTTATGTTAATGAGAGTCTATGGTTTGGCTTTCACTTTTTCTAGTCTCTAGCCACTATATCTCTATTTATGATGTATATTTTTCTGCAATATATAATAAATATTCTATGAAAACATCATCTGATTCTCTTTCATAAAGGTTAAACATAAACAATAGCAATTGTCAACAAAATTAATTCAACAGTCAACTTTCTTAGTTCCCGTGTTTTTCACAAAAGCACCCTATAATTAGAGACGGATGTAATACTAATTTTACCATTAAAATCAAAACAATTAATTATTTCCTTAAAAATGGTACACAAACGTTAAACTAGTACTTTGAAACGAATGGAGTAAAATAATACATACTTCATTATTTAAAATTAAGTAATAAATAATTAATGATATTAAATACTCTCTCCGTCTTTAAATATAAACAAATTTGACTTTTTAGGTTCATTCATTTAATGATGTATGTGGTCCATTATGAATCACATACATCATTAAATGAATGAACCTAAAAAGTGAATTTTGCTTATATTTAAAAACCGAAGGAATTGAGCATCTATCTAATCTATGTATGTAAAACAGTCAACAGATGTCATTCAATATTGAAAGAGTAGCATTTTTCTTCCTCCTTTTCTATAGGTGGTGACTGGGGAACACTCTACCAAAGATTTTTTCTATTTTCTTTTTCTTCTTCTGCTGATGAACCTTCCAGGAAAGAATTGTCATACACGTGTCAGTCTATCATAACCATGCAATGACACTTCTAAACTTTGACGTCAAAAAATATTCAAGTATACCGTCACCACATACATTTTGTACTAGCAATTCATGGTAAATGAAGATACGATAATATTAAAATTAAAATATTAATAATAACCATAATAATTACACTGTGACTGGGGAAGGCCAAACATCTTCACGAAATTTTAGGTACTAGTCGTAGCAGTCTAAGACTATAGTGGAAATTAGGCCCCACATTAACATATTTGTGGACACCTTTTTCGTCTCAAATAAGTCCAATGTTGTTTTGTTTTGTTGCAACCTTAAAGACGTTTCTGATTATGTTCTAGACTAAACTGTTTTCTATTTATTCACTCTAGCATCACACCTTTTTCATGTTATTCCTTTCTTCTCTCAGATTATTGCAGATTTTACATGCTTTTCACCTGTTAAGTTCAGTTGAATCCTTCTATTGATTTGATAGGTAGAGTTTGGAGTTTCAAAACCTTGAGTTAGTGTTATTTTTCACATGATTTTCACCCTTTCTTTTCATTATGACGGTTTATATAGTTTGTGTTTTTCCTTTGAGTGAGAGGGTCTATTCATTTTGATTCTGTTAAAGCATTTTATTATCTTTCCATCACTGTTGTTAATTTGATGCTTATTCCTTGATGCATATTCAATTATTTTGTTGGTCAGTATTTTAACCACATAATATGGAGAATATATTCTTGGCTCTAAATTATGTTAATATTTGAGATAAAAAAATTAACACATTTAGTAGACATTGGACCACCTTTTGTTTCTTCTAATTTTTTTTTTATCACTAGCCTTATAACTTCTAAACAAGTTCTTGTTGTAACTCTCGTTCTGTTTTTCACCTAAAACAGTGAATTGGCACTTCAGAGATGGCAGAGAAAGAGAGTTTGTTTTCTATAGGTGATTGGATGAGAATACCAATTTGCACTTTCTTCAAGGATGCTAGGTATACCATTTTTTGTCCTATCTCCTCAACAAATTTTCAATTATTGTGTTTAATGATTTTGAAATTTAAGTTCCAATTCCTCAAGCTAGCAATTATATTTTTTGGTGGTACAGAGTGATGAGCTGTTATGAACTTTACTTCATATTTTTAGTTCATTTTTTTTTCTTTCAGCAGTTGTTTGTGATGTTCTTTTCATAATTCCATGTGCCTAGGTTTAACTCTTGATTTCCTTCTTACTGCAGACTAGTGTTTAAATTAGACAATCTTGGTCGCGAAATATTGTCAATTGCACTGCCGGCTGCAATGGCTTTGACAGCTGATCCTATAGCATCACTGGTCGATACGGCCTTCATTGGCCAAATAGGTATGTTATCATGTTATTAGTTTGTTTGCTTTGAGCTTGTTACATAAATCTTTCTGCAATTAAATTTATCATCCAAAAAAGTCGATCATACATAGCCGTTCAAATTAGTTGAACAAGAACTCTTTTGAAGCACCAACACATGCACAAGATTTGAGTGACTGAAGCTTGTCTCACAAGTGAATTAACAAAAGATAGTTTCACTAGAAAATATGAAGAGAACTATAGGGAAACTAAATGTTGATCCGTCTCGAAAAATGGATTGAAGAAATCCAAATAATCAATGTAATTAAGTTATACTATGTAATTTGAATTTGTTATAATGTATCAAGTGTTGGATATTATTGGTCTTTACAGGTCCAGTGGAGCTTGCTGCAGTAGGAGTTTCCATAGCTCTATTCAATCAAGCATCAAGGATCTTTATATTCCCACTAGTCAGTGTCACAACTTCTTTTGTGGCTGAGGAAGATGCCCTAAGCGACGCAAGCTCGCAGGTAGAGGAGAATGGATGCTTGGAAGCTGCGACACCTCCGGATGCTGAAACCAAAGAGTTCTTACCGCAGAAAAGTACCATTCTTCTACTTTCCTGATAGTCTGCCAAGCCTTGTTTCTCAACAGGAAAACCAAGAAAAATTCCTGATTACTAACTTATGAATGTGTTGACAACTCAGATTCGGTTGTTGAAAGCTTTAATGTAGTTAAGGATGATCAACATAAGAGAAGGAAAATTCCTTCAGCTTCATCGGCGTTATATTTTGGAGGTATCCTTGGCCTCGTCCAGGCAACATTACTTATTTCTGCAGCAAAACCTTTATTGAACTTCATGGGAGTGACTTCTGTAAGTCCTTTTGTATAAACATCAAGAGACTTACTTATAGGCTAATATCACTTCGGTCTTTATTTTAACCTATATCTTTAATGATTTGACCTCGTATACGATGATTTAAAAATAATATGGATCATCTGTACAGGATTCTCCTATGCTACATCCTGCACAGCAGTACTTGAAATTGAGATCTCTTGGTGCTCCTGCGGTTCTTCTTTCATTAGCGATGCAGGGAGTTTTTCGAGGATTTAAAGACACTAAAACTCCTTTATATGCCACTGGTATGTATGCCTTGACAAACTTCAATTGTTATTTGCTATGGTCTGATTCTTATTACTATATGTTTGTTGTAATCCAGTGGCAGGAGATTTGACGAACATAGCACTAGATCCGCTGTTCATTTTTGTGTTCCGTATGGGTGTCAACGGTGCAGCCATTGCACATGTTATATCTCAGTATGTTTTACTTGGTTGTGATTCAATTATCTGATTATAGTTCAATAGAGATTTAAGGAATACTTTATGCAGACCTATCTTGTCTCTTAATTTCCTTTTGCTTCTTTTTGATTTTGTCATCTCTCATTTTCATATTAACTGTAAATGTAGGTATCTACTTTCAGCTATACTCCTGTGGAGTTTGAACAAACAAGTTGATCTTATACCTCCAAGCATCAAACATATGCAATTCGACCGATTTGCCAAAAATGGTAAGGGTTTATTATGCTTATATATACGAAATGGCTTTGTCATTAATTTTTTAGCAGAGATATATTTCCTGGGGATATTATAGAAACAAATTGTTCAATGTTATTTAAAGTTTATACACAAATTTGACGCGTCAAATTTGTCTTAGAAATTTCCTCCATGCCACTCCTTTTTCGTTTAAATCTGTAGTTCTATTGATTGTCCTTCCCGTTTCATTATTGTTGTGCAGGTTTTCTATTATTCATGAGAGTCATTGCGGTAACATTCTGTGTGACACTGGCTGCATCATTAGCTGCACACCACGGATCAACATCCATGGCTGCATTTCAAGTCTGTCTGCAGGTTTGGTTGGCAGTGTCTCTTCTTGCTGATGGTCTGGCTGTTGCCGGGCAGGTGAGATATGATTCATTACTCTCTTGGCTTTCTATAAGTTCATAAATAATAACTTCCGAAAAAAACATCAACTTGGTTTCAGGCGATTCTTGCAGGTGCATTTGCTAACAAGGACTATGAAAAGGCCTCAACAACTGCTACTCGAGTATTGCAGGTCTTCTACATTATTTTTTTAAGATCGCTGGTCCTTTTTAACAAGGACTATAAACGCTTCTCACTAATTGCTTTTTGAATAATACATTGAATTGTAAATGAGATTGATAATTATATTGAAGATGGGCGTGGTTCTTGGATTGGCACTTGCATTCATTCTTGGAACAGGATTGCACTTTGGAGCTAAACTATTTACAAAAGATGTCGATGTCCTCCACCTCATTAGAGTTGGGGTCCCGGTAATTTATTCGTGTTCAAATTTGGAAAGGTTATATTGATAATCTAAATTTTCAAACCCCTTAAAAAGTGGAACTTACATTCATATTAAATCTCTTTCCAGTTTGTAGCACTCACTCAACCCCTGAACTGTTTGGCCTTTGTATTTGATGGTGTCAACTTTGGGGCATCTGATTTTGCATATTCAGCCTTCTCCATGGTATGTAACTTCATCCATGTTTTAATCTGCATTGATCTTTTACTTTTAGCCTTCTCCATGGTGAGTCTATATTTCAATCTTCACCAATCTTGAAGAATCATTGAAAATGACGCAGTTTCAATATACGCAGCACCGATGCTTCACATCAAAGACGTGTTTGGTGTCTGACATGTCTCCGTGTTCGACACCGACACATGGTTACGTTTAATTTTCTTCAATTTTTTACTGGTGCCAACATGTCAGTGTCGTTTTCGGTGTTCATATTTGTGTTAATGCTTTATAGGCTTCAATATCCAAACTTTTGCTACAATGTTTTGTTTCCTTGAGTAACAAGTATGAAGTTAACAATATACAATTAGTTGCATTATTTAATTATGGCATTCTTAATTCTCAGGTTATAGTGGCAATTATTAGCATAATTTGTCTACTTATTTTGTCATCTGATGGTGGATTCATTGGAATTTGGGTTGCACTGACAATCTATATGAGTTTAAGAGCCTTTGCTGGCTTCTTGAGGTAATTATTCTCAAAAATATTTTTATCCTAATGTTTTCTTTCATATTCTGCAACTTTACTTCCAACACTTGCATTGCAACATTTCGATGAATTTCATTCAATCAATGAACTACATTGATGCAGGATTGGAACTGGATCAGGACCATGGGAATTCCTAAGGAGCTAACTGCACTAGGATGGCAACATAAATACATAATCATGGCTTATATTTGGCCACAATTTGATTGTGGTTCACATTATTAAAGGGGTCAAAAAATTTCTTAGTTTTTTAGGTCTCTTGGATGAGAAATCATTTGAAAAGAATAGGCATTGGTACATGCATGATTGTGCTATCTTGTTGAGGCATCGGTTCAAAATCGACCTCAGCTTTAGAAAATGTACATAATAAACCTCCAAGTGTATCTAATACTCATAATGACATGAAATATGGGATCAAATTTGTTTGTAATCATGCAACAAATAAGGCAAACACAAGTAACATATACTGAAAACAATTTTACATGTACGGATTTCTTTTCTTTTATCGGGTAACAAGAGAATCTAAGCCCAAAAGACAAAATTACATAAGCAACAACTGGTCATTTTCATCTACCAATTTAGTTTCATATAAACTTTGGGATACAACACATATTAACTTGTGTCAAAATAATAAATGAAAATATGCAAATACATTATGTTGTTCTGCAAGTTGTTCAATTGTCCATTTTCAAAATTAGACTAAACAATTTGGGGCGAATATTGTACGGGAGAAAATAGTAATAGGCTGTGTAGCCTCTAGATGCATTTATGGTCTAAATGGGCAAGAGGACAATTTCCTCACTTTCTCTTCTCACAATATTGGCTCCAAATTGTTTAACCTTATTCTCAAATGGGCATGAGATGGAAAAGGGATACATGTAGTTAGCAGCGGAGCCAAAAATTTTGACTTGTGGAGGCACCATACATATAATTTGTAGTGTTAAAAATATATATTACATTTCATTTTTTTTAAAATCAGAAATATACATCACAATTGTTCTCTACAATTGATTAATTTTTAAAATATTGAATATTTTTCTCATTTTCTATCTCAATAAAAAACATTTCTCTATATATACATAACTAAGCAATCATTTAAATGATATCTTATGCGATTTCACAACTCATTCTTGATAACCTATATAGCAGAGAAAACTATTTTAGTTGTTGCAGTTGCCACATGTAGTATCAACTATCAATGATAACTCAAAAAGCAAATATATCAACGTGTATGCATTATATTTTCTTTTCTCCACCATCTTTATACTAAAATCACCGATCCCCTCTAATTTTGAAAATTCATCTTCAAAGCATATATTTAAGAAATAATATATTTAAGAAATTCATCTTCACTGATCCCCTTCGATAGGACTTTCCTGTCAACTTAAGTGGTACTTTCTTATCACAAAAAACACATGAGCCTCTTGTCCATTTTAACCACCAAACTTGAATACGATGATTTACACCTGCTTCTATTTCTCCGTCCTTTTGTACTATGAACTTAAGATATTTAAACCGTGTAACTTGGGGTATGATATGATCTCTAACTTTCACCTCCAAAGTAGACATATTTCTCCTTTTATTGAAGTTACATTCCATATACTCCGTCTTGCTTCTACTCAGGAATAATACGCTTCTAAGGTTTGTCTCCAAGTCTCTAGCCTCCCGTTCAATTCCTCCCTCGACTCACCAATCAAGACTACATCATCTGCGAAAAAACATAGATCTCAGTGCTAACTCTTGATGTATGTTTTTTATTCAGATGATGTAGTCTTGATTGGTGAGTCGAAGGAGGAATTGTACAGGAGGCTAGAGACCTGGAGACAAGCCTTAAAATATCTATAAGTATTTTTTCTTTTTCACTAATCACATAGGGGTGGTCTGAGTCATTTTTAGGCTTGGAATCACTCGTTTGCATTTTTTTTCATTCTTTTAATCTAAACGAGTGGTTTCTAAATAGATCAAAAAAAATTCCTTTGCGCTTTTTCATGGATTTCGTTGTTTGGGTGTGGTGTTGTGTTGATTGTCGCTGTTTGATTTTTCTTCATAGATTTGAGCGTTAGCGTTGCAGACATTTTACTTATAGACATTTTATTATTGTAAGCTATTGACATAAGTGTTGTCAGATTATTCGTGAAATCATTTTTTTATGTTTTCAACAACGTTAAATATGTTATTATATTGGCTTAAATAGGTCTTTCGTCCCTATAAATATAGGTCATTTGAATTCGTCCCTGAAGTTACTAATCCTTCCAATCTACCACTGCAAATATTAATCATTTGAAACATGGTCCTAATTACATCTTATTAATAACTTCAGGAACGAAAATTCAAATTGTCTATATTTGCAGGGACGAAAGACTCAACCACCTCGTTGAATCATCACTTGCCACATGTACACCTTGTCGCTAATGACAGCTCATCTCAGCAAAAAAAAACCTAATTAAGACCAAAAGTCAAATGATTAATATTTGCAGTGACAGATTTGAATAATTAGTAACTTCAGCGACGAAAATTTAAATGACTTATATTTGGAGGGACGAAAGACCTATTTAAGTCAATATATTGAATATATATTTTTTTCTCTTAAAAAAAATAAAATATTGGTAAAATAACGTGTAAAATTATTCATACATCACTTGGTCGTTCTCTTTACTCATTTTGGGCAAAAGCCGCAACTGAGAAAGAAAGAAAGAAAGAAAGAAAGAAGGTCGAAATCAATGGCGAATGCAATGTGCAGCAAAATCAACACTCTTCAAAACTCTTCCATTCTCAAATCAACCTTCACTTTCATCAGAACCCTATCCACTTCTTCTCCTTCACCTTCCTCCGATGCCGCTTCCGAAACTACTAAGAAATCAAAGCGAAGAAAGAAGAAAAACTTTTTCGAAGTAGCTCAGTTTTTACCTAACTGGGGAATCGGTTACCACATGGCCAAAACTCATTGGAAGGAAGTTTCTTACGAAATCACCAAACTCAATCTCTACAAGGTTCTCTTCACATTTCATTTTTTTCTCTTTTAAATTTCACATTTTTATTTATTATTTTTTTATTGATTGATTTTGTATTTTATTTCGCAGGATGGGAAACATGGAAAAGCATGGGGTATTGCTCATAAAAACGGTTAGTTGTTTTAATTTTTCAAATGGGTTTTATTTTTATGGTATTCTAGTTATGCTCATAAACTGTTTGATAAATGTTGTAAGTCAGTATTTTTATTTATTTATTTGTTTGATTACTTATATTGTATGTTATATAGAATTCGCTTGATAAGAGCCTTAGTTTTCACATTTTGGGGTAAAAGTGGTAACTAAGTCACCGATTTTATGAAAACATCTTATGATATGTTGATAAGCTGTTTTCAGCTTATTTCCATAAGCTCTCTAAGATAGTTTATGAAAATAGATTATAGATTATACAAAAATAGGTTGCTTCTGATTTATATTGTGCTATAGAAATAGCTTATTCATAAGTCTTTTATGTTATAAGTCGCAAAATAAGTTGTTTATCCAAATAGGACTTTAGTGGGATAAACTTAAACTTGTCTTTCATGCTACAAGTTTCTGGTCACATTCTGAAGTTAATATCTTTATGTTTTTGCATGACAGTTTGATACTTGTTGCTCTGTTGGAAACTGCCATTGTGTGATAAAATAAGTGCTGCCTTCTGTTTTAAATCGAAGTAGATAACGGCTGATTTCTCTTTTGTCATAGTCTTATTTGGTTTGCTTAATCTTGGTTTTTCAATTAAAATTCTTGCCTACATTGTTTTTTCTTTATCACTGAGCTTAGTGAATACATTTTCTACCCACGTGCTTGCAATTTGTTTTTTGTATTTTTGTTATGGGAAATTTATTTAGAGTTGTGAGTAACTTAAATCAAGATACTGCTTGGGGTGCACATTATTGGTTCTTCAAGTCCTCAAATTATCTTATGATTCTATGAGTTGTGTTTTTTAAGTTTTAAATCATGAATGAGTTAATGAAAAAATGAAGCTGGATGTATTTTTTAGTGCTGGAAATTTTGAACGTGCTTATTGGAAATTTACCCAAAATTTTTTGTTGATACTCAAGCAAGTTATCTTATTTTTATGTTTAAGGTGGTGTCCCAAAATCTGATTTATTTAATATAAGTTCCATATGGTAATTATCAGTAGAATTAGGAGTTTTATCCAGCTTAACTTGAATGTTGGGTCACTTGCCCAGGCTGTGCAAAATGGTTTTTTGGATTGTTTGAGGATATCAACATAGAACCATCTGCTGTAGACTCCATTTTATTTCCTTTTTTTGAAGGGTTATGACAATATGTAGGGCAATGATTGTTTGCTATTTGCTTCTTTTCTTGAAAAAAGTAATTGCATTCATTTCTGGTTTTTTTT
>Ga0228710_1010382_pt1 | contig 12479 bp, 10 predicted proteins | sample MedpolnodulmetaG_FD_177995 | JGI IMG/M metagenome (GOLD analysis project Ga0228710, IMG submission 177995) | Root nodule microbial communities from Medicago polymorpha collected in Santa Monica, California, United States - pink nodules | ecosystem: Host-associated > Plants > Roots > Nodule...
CTACGAACATAATGGGTGCTAATACCTTCCCTTTATGTAACTAACCCCCGAACCCTAATCTTTAAAACATGGTATTTGAACTTTTTCCCATTTTCTTTAAAAATAAAAGTTCAGTCGTGAAATAAAATAGTGAGTCTATACTAATCAAATAGCTTGACCTCCGAAAAATGACGACTTCACTGGGACCCCCCCCCCCCCCCCCCCAAGAGGGTTGAGCATAACTTGGCTTTATTTTAATTTTGTGTTATAACTTGCTAGAAAATAAAATCAAAAATAAAAGATGGAAATACGTGTATATATGTTCTTCTTTCTTCTTTCTTCTTTCTTAAACGTGAATGGTGAGATAAGCTCTACACCCGAGCTTGAGAGAAATATAAGATAGGAGTGGTAGAATCATAGTGACATTCCGAGAGTATTCTCGTGTTTTGGAACATGTGATGTAACCACACTTAGCGGAGGATCTTGAAGTGATATATGTCGGCGTGTGTTGTCACGTTTAAACGTTATTACTTTTAAGTTTTCGTCGAAGCTAAGGACCTTTAGTTACCTTTAACCCATCTTGGCCTTTTAGGATGTAGCGCGGTGGCTAACCAAGTGTTGTCTTGGTATTAGTCGACACTCGATGCTACACTCAAACGAGACTTTCCTACGAACGTTGTTGGACCGGGTGTTGTCCCGTCATCCAATAAAATTCGGTTGGGGTTGGACTTTGGGAACTTGATAGAACCATTGTTACAAGTGCATATGAAAACGTAGTCCCTACCAAATGACGCGTTTACCCTTGACTCCAACATTATGCACCTAAACCTCACCATGTTTTCACTGTTTGTGTAGCATAAATCATGCATACATTCATAAACATTTTCTCATTATATACCGAAAGACTTAGATAAGTTTTTGTAAACATCAGAGGTATACCAAGAAATAAATCTTCAAAAGTCTTAAACTAGACCTTAGCCTTTGTTGGAGTCTTTTTTCCTTGACTTTGCTTTTGCCCTTAAGGGAACTGTTTATAATATTTCATATTATCAAATGAAATAATATTCCTTATGATGTTTACAATTACTTTGACAAGTCCCTCGATAAATAAAATTTGTCCATTTTTTGCATACGCATCATCCATCATTTTGCATTCATAGTTTCAAGTACGAGTCTCACAGGTCGTCTTATTTTCAAAAGGTCAACCCATCTCAAAGTGTCCCAACATCCTTGTCTAAAACCAACTCGCATTCACAACACTCGGGCAAACACTAAAAATCAAGTGGATAAGATTGAGCAAGAGGTCCATGAGCTTCGTGAAGAGGTGACAACACTGCAGAGCGAGTTAGAGAAGCTGAATATCCTGGTAGTTTCATTGGTGGCTGCACACAATCATCCGCATTTCCAATGAAGGCCTCAACAACGGTATCCGGGTTATCAACATTTCACTACTGTTATGCTCGCCACCAACACTGTTTAGAATCCAGGTTAACAACCTCAGTTTCAACAATATCAGCAACATTATCAACAACATCCTCGACAATAGGCTCCCCAAACAGCTCGTCCCGCAGAATCATGTTCAGAGGGTTCCACAGTTTGATCTAATCCCTATAAGGTACGCGGAGCTGCTTCCCACCTTGCTAATGGAGAACCTTGTCCAAACCAAAGCGCCTCCTCGGGTGCCTAACAAGTTGCCAGTTTGGTATCAATATGATCTCTCATGTACCTTCCATCAAGGGGCACCCGACCATGACATCGAGCACTGTTACGCGTTGAAAGCCAAAAGCTGGTTCAAGCCAATATCTGGTCTTTCAAAGACTTGAACCCAAATGTGCAAGCCAATCCTCTACCAGATCATGGTACCTAGTGTTGCGACACAAAGAGGGATTAGCCGCAATCGGGTCGTTGTTGATGTTTTCTCCCGCTACTCAATTGTTCAAAAAATGTGTTTGTTTGCTGTTTTATGCTTTTTCAAGCAAAATCTTTCGTCCCGCCCGAGACAAAAGTGAATTCATGAAGGGATTTTTTCATCTTGTATTTTCCATCATTAATAAAATGTCATTTTGATCCCGACTTTGTTTTATTTTATTTTATTTTATTTTTTGGAAAAATGGTAATACAAAGAACCTCAAAGAACAATCATTTCCAAATATCTGCATACCATCATTCACTTTCTAAAATCAAACATAAATGTAGATTACACATTGATAAGCTCGTTGGACACATTAACCTTGTACTCTCTTCCGACTTTGAGTTCCATGTCTCCGAAGATGAAGAAGAGGAAAATGAAGAGATTCCAGACATGATCTCTCGCATACTAGGGCATCTTAGCTGTCAAAGCTGCAAATACAAATATCAAAAGATTGTCCAGAAGATGGAATTTACTTACAAAAGACTGGCATGAGGTGCTACCTTCTGCACTTCATGAGTATTGTACTTCAGTACACACTTCAACAGGGGCAACCCCCCCTCCATCCCACAGTATACAACATGAAGGCCATGCTTCCCGTGGAGGTTGAAGTCCCGTCAATAGGAGTTCTGCTGAGATCCCAGCTTGATTGAACTTAAAATGCATGACGACCTTGTACAACTACATCAAAAGAGGTTGAAACAAACTTCCAACAAGAAGGTTCGTCCCCGTGAATTGCAAGGAGATTTTGTACCCAAAAAGGTACTACCTTTCCAGACTCCAGGGGTAAGTGGACGCCTAACTATGAAGGCCCGTGTACAATGACTCTTACAACTATGGATGGTGACAAACTCGCACGTCATATGAATTCCGGTGCAGTCAAGAAATAGTCTGTCAAAAAATAACAGCTCGGTAAGTTGCAAATCTTAAAAAGCGACTTAGGCAAAAAAGAGCGTCTCGGTGGACTGAAAACCCAGAAGGGCGGTCCAGGCAAAAATTAGAGACATGTACAAAAAATGGTTGTCCTGATAGGTTGAAAAGCCGGAAGGGCGACTTATGCATAAGTTAAGGATCAAAAGACAAAGTAACTGCATCTGGTCGGGCACAATCCACTTCGGGCATCCAACTATCAAAAGACCTCCACTTCGAAGCATATGCAGATCAAAGACTCGAAACAGGGGCATTCAAAGTTGTTAGGGAGAATAACGATTATTGTGTTCAGTGTACCTTTCCCATATACTTACCATTTTCCAAATTTTTCAAATACCTGTGGAGCGACGCCATTGGTAGGCTACCACTCCATTAACAAAATTTGAGCCTATGACTTCTTAAAAATAAAAATAAAAATTGAGCCTATGCCCATTTACTTGGAATTCTCATTCATTCTATTCACAAAATTTCTTTTATTTTTTATGGCAATATTTGAAGCAAAAATTTTCAAAATGAATTTTTTTTTTATATCTTTTGAAAAGTGTGAACAACAAACACACTCTCTTTGAACTCGTGAGTAGGTGAAGCGTGCATCAGCATCCGCCTCGAGAACGGTTACATTCCGGAAGAGAAACATGGCTAAGCACTATGGAGAGGACCTTTGCTTTGAGCAAGATGCTGTCACAATTCAGAAATACAAAAAAAAAAAAAAAAGGGGCTCCCTAAGCTAAAAACCTGAAAAGGCGGCTTAGGCAATAGAGAGCGTCCCAGTGGACTGAAAACTTGAAAGGGCGGTCCAGGAAAAAATTAGGGGCACAAAAAAGGAATATATTCCCGGTGGACTGATAACCCAAAAGGGCGGTCCAGGCAAAATTTAGGGATTTTCAAAAGAAAGGAAACAAAAAAAGAATGACTGCTGGGGCATACCAGTGGAAGAACACTCCGCGCCGGTTTATAAATGACGACTTCTTCCAGGCTTTTGGGTCAAGAATGGGTTTTCTCCCAGGAGGAATCAGTTGCTACCTTATGTTGGGGTTCACCTCATCAACGGCTCAATGTTTTCACAACAATATCATCTCCAAGGAAGTTTGCCGAGTGTTTGTACTGCGATGTCAGTCCACCTCCCATCTTACCTGTCTTGTCTCGTTTCATCGAGTCTCACCTATCATATACAGTTATACAAGTTACATTCATACATTCATACAATCATACATTCATACATTAATACTTTCACGTATTCATACATTCATGCATACACATCATATACACAACATCAATTCATACATGGTTGCATCAGTCACCTAGAGTTTTGTTTGGTCGGACCCCTTTGAGTTCGGTCCTCACTCATCATTGTGTTCAAGCGGCAAGTTCCAACAAATGAACAGCTTGAACCCTTTCAAAAGTGTCATCCCAGTGTGTCTAGTCAAGAGATGTCACTAATCAATCATTTCAAATGGCAAGTTCCAAAAAACAAACAACTTGAACCCTTTCAAAAGTGTCAGCCCCAGTGTGTCTGGTCAATAGATGTCACTAATCAATAATTTCAGGTGGCAAGTTCTAACAAACCAACATCTTGAACCCTTTCAAAAGTTTCATCCCAAGTGTGTCTGGTCAAGAGATGTCACCAATCAAACATATGCCAAGTGGCAAGTTCTAACAAATGAACAACTTGCATTTACCATTTATCTTTTTATCCTATGTCAAGTGGCAAGTTCCAACAAACGAACAACTTGTAATCCTTATTTTCATCAAAAGTGTCATGCCAATGTGTCTAGTCAAGAGATGTTACCAATCAAAATGTGTGAAGTGGCAAGTTCCAACCAACGGACATCTTGCATTTACCTTTTACCTTATGTCAAGCGGCATGTTCTAACCAACGAACAGCTGGCATTTATCCTTTTACTTTCATTGTACGCCAAGTGACAAATTCTAACCAATGAACAACTGCTAGTATCCATTCTACTTTTATTCCCATGTCGAGTGGAAAGTTCTAACTAATGAACAACTCGTATTTATCTTTTTACTATATGTCGAGTAGCAAGTTCCAACCAACTAACAACTCGTATCTATTCTTCTACCTAAACTTTATGTCGAGTAGCAAGTTCCAACCAACGAACAGCCGACATTATCCGTCTCTAGCTTTATCGTATGTCAAGTGGCAAGTTCTAACCAATGAACAACTGGCATTTACCTTTATCATTTCAAGTGGCAAGTTCCAACAAACGAACAACTTGTAATCCTCATTTTCATTAAAAGTGTCATCCGCAGTGTGTCTGGTCCAGAGATGTCACTAATCGATCTTGTCAAGTGGCAAGTTCCAACAAACGAACATCTTGTAATCCGTATTTTCATTGAAGTGTCATCCCTAGTGTGTCTCGTCAAGAGATGTCACTAAAAAGTTGTGTATCCATTAAACTATTTGATCTGAACCAATACGATAATGGACAATCATTTTCCCCTGTGAAACTACATTACCCCTTAGCGAGTAAGAACTTAGATATCCCGTTGTTGTTTCTCCGTCATTCTAGTCAAATCATCTTTGCTGTCCTGCGTTCATAATTGCATAACAAGCATTCATAACATATTAGGTCAAAATTGGCGTACTCTGTATTTAAGTCTCTTCGGCCCGTCAAATCAAAGATTCCATCTTCAAATCTCCGGACGAAGAAACTTAAATAGGGGCATCTGTCATACCCAATTTTTGACCTAAGATACCACTGACACGTGTCGTTGGACCTTGATCAGTCTCTGACTTTTCAGTGAAAAATTCGGCAGAGAGGTATTTTAAAATACTTCATGTTTGGTTCCGAGTCGGGCCCTCTTCTCTCTTTATTTTGTTTTTATTATTTCCATCTTTTATTAATTAATTTTAATTTTAATTTTATTTTTATTCTGATAGTCATTATTCCTTTTTTATTTTACTACTTTTTTTTGTTTGTTTTAAAATAATATCCATCCGTTCAAATCCCAAAAAACATGCATATTTATCTTTAATATTTATTTTATTTTATTTATATTATTTGATAAGTCCAAAATTGTCCCAAAATTGTTCCAATCTAAAACCTGCAAGCTGTAAAACGCAGACGCACTCTTCCTCCATCTTGGTCCCAAAATTCAGCAATAAATTCTTTTTCTCCTCCCCACTTTCTAAGCTTTTCATGTAACTTAACTGGGTGAGCCTTGTAAGGTGCCCTCAGTGCTTTCTGCTTTTCATGAAGAAAGGAGAAGGTTGGATTACGATTCATAAAATAATAGTTTTTTTTAAGGAAGTTCTAAAATAATTGTTGTTTTATATATTTAGTGTGTCATTAAATATTTTTCTTTTACAATAATCTACTGTGTACTCCTCCGTCTCACAATAATTGTCTCTTTATCTTCTTTTTTTCTTAAAATAATTGTCACTTTAAAATATCAATGCAACATTTATTATTTTTTTCCATTATAATACCCTTATTTATTAAACTTTATCCAACTTAACTACTCCACTAACTACAATTAATAAAGATGTTTTAGTAAATGATATTAATTTTACCATCAAAATCAACACAATTAATCATTTCTTTAATAAACGTGCATCAACCTTAAACGACTATTATTTAGAAACGGATAGAGTATTTTGTTATTTCATATGAAAAGAAAAAAGAAAAACAAGACAAAAACTAGTGAGACACTCGCCTCAAGACATCTAGTTGAGTGTCTTGTTTGGAAAATCTGCCAACACACTCATTTCCTTTTGAGTATGAAGGAAAAGCAAGAACTAATTTGTCTCCGAGATAATGAATCAGTACCCTAAATATGAAGCTAATTGAGAATATCATAGTGCGCAACTAAAGGTTGAAAGCATGTCCGCATAACCTAGAGGCTCCATGACATCATAAACCTAGAGGCTCGTGCCGCTAATGTGAACATAGGAGACAAAGTTGCGAAGATAATAACCACTGGTACAAGAAAAAAAAACATAACCCACAACTAACCCAAGGATTCAATTACTTCCTTTTAAAACCTAACCCTAGCACTATAAATTGAACCTGAAAAATAAACATTAGGGAGGCAAAAAAAAATCGCACAAAACAACCAAAATAATTCATCAGCAACCTACGATTTCACATTCTCACAACACAAAATTCCTCACACAAAACCCATTTTTTGAACACGCATAAATCATCGACCAAAAATTCATCAGAAACATCAAAACCAATCAAACAGAATTTCTACCCCGAACTACGAGGTTTTGATCCCTCACGGGTACGTAGGCAAAGGACACCCGTCCTTCCAAATCAATAAAAAATGTGAATAAAAAACCTTCTTTTTTTCTTTTATCACTACTCTAATTTCTTTTTTAAAGCAAGCAAGTTTAAGCACAAAAAGTTAAATAAAATCAAGAGGTTCTCGTAGAGTACTACGAACATAAAGGGTGCTAATATCTTCCCTTTATGTAACTAACCCCCGAACCCTAATCTTTAAAACATGATATTTGAACTTTTTCCCTTTTTCTTTAAAAATAAAAGTTCAATCGTGAAATAAAATAGTTAGTCTATGCTAATCAAATAGCTTGACCTCCGAAAAATGACGCGACAATGTCCAATTCCACGATATTGGGGAAACACATGTGTAATTGGTGTCTTCAAAGACTTAATTATATGTAAATTTTTTATTAATAAAATTATTTTTAGAATTGTACTGAAGGCGCCTTAAAGAGCTCGCCCAATTAAGTTACACCAAAACATAAAATAAATTACATCAAAATAAAAATAGGAACAACTTCACTCTTCATCTACTAGCTCACCATTCACAACGATCTTGAAAGAATCAAGTCCGCTCAAATCCAGCTCAGGGGAGAAATGGGTAACTTTCTCTTTGGCACGTTCAAACCTCCTGTCAAAAGTCTCCGCCACCTCCGTCTTTCTATCCTTCAGTTCAGACTGAGCCGTGGCGAGATCTTCCTCTAAATTTGCAGCTTTCTCTTTCAAGGCATCCCGTTCCACAGTCAAAGCGTCCTTCTCCGTAGTTAAGTCTGCCACCTTCTTGCCAGCCTTCTCATTCCCATGCAGAACATCTTCCAACCTCTTCTCAGACGCGCTCACCTTATGCTTATATTTGTCTACATCCTGCGCAACATCTTCGTACTTGCCCTCCAAGACCTCGTGCGTCCTTTCCATATAGTGCACCAGCAAGAGGGAACGCAGGGTAGACATTCTAGCATCTTGAACCAGCTCCGAAAATTTTCCATGGCAACCCGCCTCAACATCAACCTTGGAGAAAGGCACATTATCCTCCATATATTTGCGATAGTCGAAAGCACGATGCCAAAAGGACTTCACCACCTCTTCGTCAGCAATAATGATTTGGGCGCTCGCCTCCATCTTATCAGTCTTAGTCTTCTTTCATTTTGGCGAATCAACCTGATCCTTCTTCTCGCCGGTGTCGATATCCATACCCACATTTCCACCAGACGTTTCGACCTTCAAAGCGTTATATTTTCTCTTGTTCTTTCTGAAAAGATTTCTGGAACGATCGCTAGTAGCATACACCTCCGCAGCTCTCTTGGCCTTCAGCTCGACCATGTACTTCCTCCTTTCCGCTCCAGTCATGGGAATCATTGGTACTGCCAAAACAAACAAAGAGAGAGATCAATAAACTAACAGAGAAAAACATAAAGAAACGAGGAAACAAAAATAAGTACTCACTCAAATACAGCTCAAGGCTCTCAGAGTCCACTTCCTTATTTAGAAGCTCATGAATGTCCATAAGCGACATCTTCTCCAAGAAATCCATAATGCCTTGCTCGTAAGGAGTCATTTTGTTAGAATCAAAGCCCATCACAACAACGGGAGCACTCGTCCAGCATAGAGGAAACCTCAACTCCCCATCTACCCCCACAACATCTTCTACACACTATTTGGCCCCCGCACCCTAACAAACATTTCCATCCAATCTTTCTTAAAGTTTGAAGCATAAGTAGGAGAAAGCTTTTTGGCAGGTTGGGCACTAATAGAGACCCGTGATAGTGTATCCTCGCCTTTGGTACCATAAAAGTGGAAAAATACCCCAATGGAAGGCTCCAAATCTAAGGCGTCACAAACAACTTCAAAACCCCGAATGAACGCCCATCTGTTAGGCTAGATTCGAGATGGCGCCATTTTGAGGTACTTCAACACATCCATCTCAAAGGGGGTGAACAAAATCTTCATGCCCAACTCATCCAAAACAACGACGTACATATGTAACATCTCGTCCTTGACCCCCTTTGGGCGTTGAATGCATACTTTCTCGCCGGGAATACATGACGTCATAATCACATTCTCCTCATGCTCAATAGACGAAATGGGTAGCTTGCTTAGAAAAAAATTAATATGCTTCTGGTCGGTGTACAGGGATAAGGGCCGAAGAATGTTCTCTGATAATGTTTCCATTTCTGATTCACTCGATGACAAAAGGAACATAACCTTCCTTTTACGGACCGACACTGGGGAGAATGAAGGCAAATTTCCTTCATATGGAGTGGTTCTAGAGTAGTCTAAAGGAAAACATAATCACTATCACTACCATTAGAGCTATCACTTTCACTATCGCTACTACTTGACAATCCACCTAACAACGTATAACCAAAGTACCCTCGTTCAAAAACTTTTCTATTAATCGAGCCATCCTGTCTCTTTGCATGTTTGATAATATCCCTCCATAGCCTAGATTTTTCCTCATAAGTAACTTAAGCTATCTCCCTACCCATCTAATCACACTCCCTAATTAAAACCATAGCTACGAAAACGATGCGAAAAACGAATAAAGGAAGGAAAGATGGAGGAACAAAGGAGTACTTGGATAAAATGATAGCTTCAAAAGGAAATCCGAGCAGAACAACAACATCCATTCAGAGAAAACCTATGTGGCTTAACGAAAGCCGAAAGGAGAGAAGATGAGACGTAAATGAAGAAGAAATAAAAAAACTAAACCTTTTTGTAACCTAGAAATTAAAGCCGCCTCGGGAATCACACTAGCCTTTAACAGCGATTGGGGACAGGTGGCACATAATGTTACGATTTGGACACGTCAGCACCAGTGAAAGGTCACTAGATCTGTGTGTTAGATCATGGAAAGAAAAAATGAGTTCGCCCATAGATCCCCTTAAAATAAATGAGCTCGGCAGTAGAAAAAAAAGAATCATCTCTGCCCTAAAGACAGTCTCATCACATCGCCTTGTTCCAAAACTCGTGCTTGGGGGGTTGTGAACCATCAATCTATTCCTAAGAGCACATATGCCCTCCATAAAGGCTTAGGCGCCCTCCTGAAGGGCTCTTGAAGCCTAGGCGTGTCCCTCCCAGGGAGACCACCCCTTAGCAAACATCTAAAAGCATGTGGAACACCGTACAAAAATTCTTGCAAATAATCGACCTTATAGATTCATCACTTCTCCTTGTCCCAAGACTCGTGCTTGGGGGTTGGGAACCATCAATCTATTCCTGAGGGCACGCATGCCCTTCTGAAAGGCTTAGACGCCAAAACTTAAGCCCCAACTTGCTTAGGGCTTAAGTCACGCGAAAACAGGTCCACGAAGGGCTATAAATACCTCTCTTCAGATCATTCTCAAGGCATCATTTAAATAGACTAAACCTTAGTTTCTAATATTATACTCACTGCAAGTACATTTTAGAACAGTTTTTATCTAATGTGATAGTACAAAGGGAGTATCACTTGTACGTACATAAATTTTAGCTAATATCATGATAGTACAAAGGGACTATCACTTGTATATAAGTGCATAAGAGTAGTGCTACCAACACTCTATTTTTAACACTCTCTCTAACACTCACTTTTTAATTGGCAATTCATGGTGGGTCTCACACTTTGGAAATGGGTACCAGTTAAAGTGGTGGGTCATATAATGATTTCACCCAATAAGAGCGTGAGTGTTGAAGAGAGTGTTGAAAATAGAGTGTCCCTAGAATTCCTCAAGTGCATAATAACAAACTAATCTATATATATCTATTAAATTTGATGCCATATGATTTTCCAATTTTACCCCTAGGAGGGGCATTTTTGTAATTTCCTAATTCATGAATTCTCTTTGTTGCCAAATCACTATTTTTTGGCATTTTTTCCATTTTGCCCCTCACCATTTTTTTAATTATTTTCTAATTTTTAAATTTTTAATAAATTTGAACTATTTTCCAATGTTTTTAATTATTTTCAAATTTTTTCTCCCAAATTCAGTTGCTTATGCATTGCCGTTGTGGGAGATTAAGGTATAGTTTGACCCAACTTTTTTCCAACTTCTGTACATTTTTAAGGAGAAGTTAGGGCAAACACAATATCAATTAAGTACTTACTAAAAAAAGTATTTTTTAATGCATAAAATTGAATGGAATGAGCTTTGGTCAAAAACTGTTGAATGTTGCTTTAAAAAACTACTTCTCAACAATTTATTTCACAAGCACCTCTTTTCAACTCACCCTGAAAAAATTTTCTTTTATTTTTTAATATTATATTTCAGTATATGTTTTTTTTCTTCCATTTAACTTTATTTTATTTTATTTTTTTGAACTATTCCATTTAATTTTTTAAGGAGGTTTCATTTAATTTTATTATCATTTTTTCAAAGGAATTTTATTATCTTTTTATCACTTATATATTTAATTTCAATATCGTTTAATCATCACAACCTCACAAATATTTGTATTCTGAAGGTGAGAAAAACCACAAGAAGGGGGTTGAATTGTGTTTTTGGAAACTTCTTCTTTCACGTTCTTGATAACTGTCCTCAGGTTCAAAGTCTGAAGTAGTTCAGTGTCTGAGTGAGTTCAGAGTCTATGTGCAGCGGATAAAGTAAAGAACAGAAGAAGAAAGAACACAAGCAATTATACAAGTTCCTTCAGATAGATCAGATGAGTCTGAAGATATAAGTGAAGATGAATTCCCAGTGCTGATCTCAACAACATTCTCAGGGTCCTCATGCTCAGAGTCATCAGCCTCTGGAGCTTCTTGTTGAGGAATGATCATATCAGATGCTGGAGAATGTGATTTATGAGCAGAGGTCTTTGCTACTTTAGCATCAAATTCAGGAGTAGCATCCAGATATTCAGCTTCTGTCATCTTTCTCTTCAGAGACTTCCTGTTCTTGGCAATAGGCAGAGCACCTCCATACATCTCATCTAGGATGTCACTTATCTTGATGATCTGACCAGTCATCTCATAGTAATCCTTGATGAACATAAGAGGATCTTGTTTGCAGATTGGAGGAAAGTCATCCATAAGATTTGAAATTACAGATGATTCCTTCAAGTCTGTACATAGCTCATGATGATCCTCTTTCTTAATCAGCTTCATGGTTACCATAGTTGCTCCATTGATGATTCTCCCTGTTACTGTGCCAAGCTGGACATCATTAAAACACTTTACATTCTTGAGAGCATCTAGAACTCCAATTTGATGAAAAATTTCTGAAAGTATCCTTCCATATGGAACAAGGTTCCTTTTTATGGTCTGGCTATCTTTCAGACAATTTATCAAATGTTTGAAGATATATTTAGGCTCATTTGCCCTTTCCCTTGTCAAGAAGAAATGGAGAAACACTTTGTGATCCAGAGAAGGTTTATCTCCACCACTATCCTTTGGGAGGAGATTTTCACTCTGAATCTTCAGTAGCATCTTGGTTCTCATATCC
>Ga0228710_1010385_pt1 | contig 12471 bp, 11 predicted proteins | sample MedpolnodulmetaG_FD_177995 | JGI IMG/M metagenome (GOLD analysis project Ga0228710, IMG submission 177995) | Root nodule microbial communities from Medicago polymorpha collected in Santa Monica, California, United States - pink nodules | ecosystem: Host-associated > Plants > Roots > Nodule...
CATGAACTTTGAGAGAGCTGACAAGATCTTCAACACTTAAAGTGTTTAAGTCTTTAGCTTCTTCAATAGCAGTCACTTTAGGTCTCCATCTTGCAGGTAAGCTTCTTAGTATCTTGCTCACATGATTAGAAGCTACATAGCTTTTCTTCAATATTTGAAGTCCAGAAACCAGAGTCTGAAATCTTGAGTACATTTGCTCAATGCTTTCATCATCTTTCATTTTGAATAGCTCATACTGATGAACAAGCATAAAAGTTTTTTCTTCTCTGACTTTCTTGCTACCTTCATAGTTTGCACAGAGAGAAACAAACATTGCCTTTTATGATAACTCTCATTAATACTACTTTCACCACTTACAATTCAATATATTATACTTTCCATTTATGATAAAGAGCAATGCACCAATACTCAACAAAACACTCAAAATCTCTCTCTCTCTCTCTCTCTCTCTCACACACACACACATTCATTTTGAAAATCTCTTTCTTCTTCGTTTGACCACAATAAATTGCTAGAGCTTGCCTTTGCCACCTTCACAACCACTATTATTAAATCTTATGTATCTATATATAAAGTGTATGCATGATATTGGAGCGAATTTTTCACTTCCAATTTATCCTTCATTTAGACTATTATATTTACAATTTTAACCCTTTATTTTTATTATTTAAACTAATAATTAAAAAATCTTAAATCCCATTAAAATTAGAAAAAAAAAACACCACTACAATTGGATTTTAAATTATTAATTAAAATATAGTTAAATCTCGTTGAAATAGAAACAACATCAATTTTATAGAACTACGGAGACATAAACATATATATTATTAAAAAAAGGAAAAAAGTTATACAAAAACGAACTACGGAGACATAAACATAACATAGTAAATTCATGCAATGTGTATGTCAACCCAATCGGGTGATACAAAAAAATAAAACAAACATCATTGGATGTCTAACGTGTGGTGTATGGACCAACCGTCAACACAGAACGAATCCAAGAACCAACAACTCCATGCAACAACAACAAGCATAATGTCTCTTTCGAGTCAAACAGTCTAACATCAAACAGGTAAACTGATGAAGATTTTGAAACCTCCCCCAAGTTATATAGTGCCAAACTTCGTGAAGGTGAGAGATTCGACCGCCAACACGGATACAGAACCCCACGCCTACAACCCACTATGTTGTGGCAGAAAGCTTCACAGCTATTTCTAGTCAAATCCAACAGAAAGCAACTCAAAACCAATTGAAGGCCAGATCGAGGGATGGTCAATCAACGGGTCAGAGCCCCACGAGCACCGCCAACATGGTAACACCCGTACCCACCACTCGCAGCAACAACATACAACAAGTACATGACCATTCCTAGCCTCGAAGACCTGTTACGAAGCATATCCATGATCTTGGAGAAGCAGAACCATGCATGAAACGCAGATCTTGAGAAACCAATCGAACAAAAGAGTATTCGGGAACATACATCATTGAATAAATCAGCAAACTATAACAACTAATGTTTTGATCAACACAAACCATCACCCATCACCAAGAAGAGGCATATGCTGGTATGTACCTTCAGGAAGAGAACTGACCCTGGTGTTGAAGATGAAGCAACGATCACTACTAGAAAAAGGAAAATTAGCAAGGGAAATTAGTGACGGAAAAAATGAAATTCCTCACAAATTCCTTGGTCACAAAATTTAGTGACGGAATTAGAGAGGGATTTCACGTTTTCCCTCACTAAATATCCCTCACTAATTTTTGCTTTTTTAGTAGTGGATGGGTTTATAAGACAACAGTGGACGACTGCCACCATAGACGACGTTGTAACAACGACTTGCCATTTTGGGAAGGGGAACAAATGGTCGTCAGAAAATAAATCGACCGTTATTAAAGAACAATAATCAAACAAGATGACTCTGCCGAAAACGACGCAAAAATGCAAGAACCTGACCCTTACGGGTTTCACCAACCAAACAAAAGACCAAAGTACTAGTTCTGACAGAAACGGCAACGACTTTAGCATTGAGTGATCGGTAAGGGGGTGATGCGGAGAAGAGTCTCATTGCACCACCATCGTTGTATACTAACAATATTATTATTGTATAATATAATTAATTAGAATGCACAAAAATAGAAAATTGCATGGATTGGATTGATATCCATCCATTAATAATATGATAATGAATGAATTGAATTGTATTTTACGTTTAAATTTTTGAGTTGGATTTGATATTTTTACTATATTTAGTGTAAATTAATAGTACATCATAAACCTTGGTATTGGTTCCTCGATCGCTTTTGAGAAGTCAGCGGGTAACTCTAAAATTACGGCAATAGTTGCAACTTCGCATTCTTATGCGCCTACTCCTGATGTTATTGCCAATACTTTTAGCTTTGCATTGCAAAATGATCCGGACGCAATTTAACAGGGTTTGTTGCCTCAATCTGCCTCTCTTGTGTTGGAATTAGCTACTGTACTTGCGCACGATGAAGTGCATTCACTTGGAGTCGAGAAAACGCATCCGGATGACGAATACATGAGTGTTCCTACTTATCCAGCTGCTGCTACCCCGGTTCCATCTATTGTTGAGCACGTTGACGTGCATGAGGATATTATTTCGGCAATGGAAGTGAGTAACTCATCGGTTCAGTACATTGTAGTGCAATAGGAAGGACCTTCAGCCTCTCATGTGCAAGTTAAAAGTCCAGTCAAGCACAATAACAACGTGGTACATATAGAATATGAGCATGAACATGTACATAATCAGTATGTTGTGGGACACAATCAGGAGGTTGTCCCTGTTGAGGGTGCAGTTTGAAATTCACACTTAGCCACTGATGATAGCAACACAATACGACATGGAGATGGTCTAGTGCAGCATATCAATCATAACATACATCAAGATATGGACCTTTGGCAAAGAATCTCCGAGTATGATAAGAATGCAGTGAAGGCTACTTTCACACTAGTTCTTTCGAAGAAACATAAATAGAAATTGAAACAAGCCCAAGTACTAGGGAAGCCTCTGTATCGAACCCGTTCAAGGGGACTCCTCTCCAACTGCTCAATGAATATTTTTTATTAGAATGTGTGGGGTATTGGTAACTCGGATTCTAGAGATGCTTTAAAAATTTATTTATGTCTCCTAAATCCTTCTTGATATTGGAAAAGTATTGGAGTGACGAAATGTTGCATTCACGATAGAGGTAATTTGATGCCGAATCTTTGGGCGTTTTAGGGAAAAGAGGTCAACCCTATTGTTATGTTTGTGCCTGCTCAATGCATTACCGTCTGTTTTATACTTTGATTTCTACAACGGCAGATGTGGTTTGCCTACCTACAGATTCCCTTAATCTGTTGTTTATCTTTTCTTTTTTCTTTATTGTTTTGAGGATTTTGGCCTAGTCCCCCATCTTGTATATACATTTTCCCTATTTTTTTAATAAAATTTATTGAGATTGGTGGCAAAGGATGAAGGTTCTTCGGGGTGCCAACCTAGTTGAAATGTCTTTGCTTCCTCTTGATGCATGTAGTCTCTCCTAGCTTATCCAAAAAAAAATCTTAACAAATTAATGGATTGTTGCAGTTCATCCATCTATTTTACCACTCATGATAATCCAAACTCCTCATGTTCTACTTTGTATTTTATATCTATAAGGAGATAGGCTAGAGAAGTGATGCTTCCATAGGCATATTGTAGAATAATATGAAATAAAAACTTATTTATATTTAGGAGAATATTAGATCGTTGAATTAAACATAACACAAATTTCATATAAAGAGCAAGTAAAAAAGGCATGCAAATGCAGAATGAGACTCAAGAACGACTAACTTGAGACTTTTGAAAAATCAAAACTCAATAGGATGTTAAGACGTACGAGTTCATGTTAAACATGGGATTTCTTTTTTATAGGAAAATGTTATACATAGGATATTAAGTCTAAAAAGAGCATATGATAGGCTTGAGTGGAATTTTCTAGACACTACCTTTATTGCTATGGGGTTTCCTTAAATATGATTAACATAATTATGCAACGTGTCAAAACTATAAACTTTTCTAATATTATTAATGACAAGAGAAATGCTAGCAACACACATTCTAACACACACTTATCAACACACTCTCTTTGATTGGTTAATATTCACATGGGACCCACCAAATGTATATGGGACCCACATGATTTGGTAGGACCCATGTAAATTTTAACCAATCAAAGGGAGTGTGTTGAAAAGTGTGTGTTAGAATGTGTATTGCTAGCATTTCTCTTAACGGCAATTCCACTAAGTAGTTTGCTCCATAGAGGGGGATTCTATCTCCTAATTTGTTCATTCTCTACGTTGAGGTTTCATCCACTATGATATGTCACAGCCAGAAAATGGCAGGAATGGGTTGTCCATAGCTAAAAATGTCATCCTTACTACGCAGCTGATGATAGTTTTATTTTTACAGCACAAATGAAAAAGATGTTGATTGGATCAGCATAATTCTTATTAACTATTAGATGGCCTTTGGGTAGAAAATCAACTTGGATAAGTATGAGCTTATGTTTAGTAAGAATGTTGGCCAGAATATTAGACTCCATCAAGAACAAACCGAAAATTCCTACCACGAACATAATTAAGAAATACCTAGAATTAAGAAACACATGGAGTTCCTACCTTTATTGGCAGGTCTAACAATCAAGTTTTCCAGTGTTTGGCTGAAAGAATATAAAGTTGGAAAGAAAGGAAATTACCTTTTGTTGGTCAAGCAATTCTCATCAAAGCAGTGGCTCAAGCTATACGTACGTATATGATGAGTTTTTTCTTTATACCAATGGAGATTTGTAACCAAATGAAAATAATTATTTGCAGATTCTGGTGGGGGTTAGAGAATAGATTAAAAGAAATTGCAGTGGACAAAGTGGACCACTTTGTGTACATCCAAGAAGGAAGGGGCATGGGGTTCAGAACTTTTAGAGACTTCAATGAAGCTATTTTTGCCGAACAGACTTGGAGGTTGATCAATTATCCAAATTCTCTTGCTATGTGTCTGAAAGAAAAATATTATCCTAATTGTCATTTCCTCAAAGCTCACAATGGGCACAAGCCTAACTACATTCGGAGAAGCATAAATCATTCTAAATGGGATTATTGAAAAGGACAATTATTGGACTCTAGGGAATAGGGAATGGTGAATCCATTGATATCAAAACTGAGACCATTGAGAGACTGCTAGACGATGATGAAAAATCAACCAAGGTCCTCCAGTTATGATTTTTTCCTTATCTACTCCTTGGTCGAGTTTCACCATATAAAACTTGTCATTGAGTATGCTAGACTCTTGAGACCATTAATATTAAACCTAGTCATATCAATACATTTCAAAATATTATAAATCATTGAATTATATATGATATTAAACATAGTCATATCACTACATTTCAAAATATTATAATTCATTGAATTATATATGATTATACTTACCACAATTTTATATTATAAAAATATTGCAAGCACTAATTTAATTAAATCGGTGTTTGCACAAGTTGTATACCTAGTTTCAATCGTAAGCCAAGTGTCACATGTTGGGACACTATCAGAACGGATGTCTTCTATGGGAAGAAAATGCAAATTATGTTGAATTTGAAGATGGTGAATTGTTTCTCATGGCTCAAAACATGCTTGAAAACAAATGCTAAAGATAAGGTATGGTTTCTTGATTCAGGATGCTCTAATCATATGATTGGATCAAAGGACTGGTTATTTGATTCTGATGATAACTTCAGAGAATCAGTGAAATTAGGAAATGATTCCAAAATGTCAGTCATGAGAAGAGGAAATATGAAGTTACTCATTGGTGGTATGATTCAAGTAATAACCAATGTGTATTACTTTTCTGGGCTTAGAAATAATTTGCTTAGTATTGGACAACTTCTGCAGAAGAGCTTGACAAATGTGTTTAAGAAAGATACTTGCAAGGTTTATCATAATGAGTGGAGAATGATCATGTCCACACAGATGAGAACCAATAGAATGTTCATCATATCTGCACCAAATACTGTCCAAGAATGTTTAAAGATTGAAAACTGTGAAGATGCTAGAGTATGACATTATAGATATGGCCATCTTAGCTGGAAAGTTTTAAAGATTTTGATGATGAAAGAAATGGTGAAAGGTTTTCCCGAGTTGCAAGAAATTGAAGGAAAATGCAAAGATTGCTTGTTAGGAAAGCAATATAGAGAAGCTATTATGAAGAAATCTCAATGGAGAGCTTCAGAGAAGCTTGAGTTGATTCACTATGATATTTGTGGCCGTACTAAACCAAGCTCTAATGCAGGTAGCAGATATTTCCTAACCTTCATTGATGATTTCAGTAGAAAAACATGGACATATATTATCAAAGAAAAGTCAAGAGTGTTTGAAGTGTTCAAGGTTTTCAAGAGTCTTGTTGAAATAAAATCTAGATGTGTGATCAAGTGTTTAAGGACAAATAGAGGAGGTGAATATACTTCTTCAGCTTTTAATGAGTTTTGTAGCTCAAATGGGATCAGGAGACATCTTACTACAACTTACACACCACAACAAAATTGTGTATCTGAGAGAAAGAATAGAACTTTGATGAACATGGTAAGAAGTATGCTTGTAGCTAGAAAATGTACCAAAGATTTTCTAAATAGAAGTATTGCATCATCTGTTAAAGATATGACTCTAGAAGAAGCATGGAGTGGTGTGAAACCCTTTCGTACAACGTGTTAGAGTTTTTTGGTGTATTGCATACTCTCATGTGCTAGACACTCAGAGAAAGAAGCTGGATGATAAGAGTTCTAGGTGCATCCTATTAGGTTAAGTGAAGAATCTAAAGCTTATAAGTTATATGACCCTAAAAGCAAGAAAGTTGTGATAAGTAGAGATGTCATATTTGAAGAATCACAAGGATGGAAATGGAATGCTACAACAAACTTACAAACAAGTAAAGTACTGGTTCATGATGATGTGATATAATTCACAAGTGATGTGCCAATGAATGAAATAGATCCTGAGATGCCTGAGCTTGAAGATATAAGTGAGAATGCTTCTTCAAATCATGAAGATACTCGTTATGGTCATGAAGAAGAAAGGGATCTTGAGTCATCTGATGAAGCAAAGCTCCCCTCTAGAGTAATAAATCCTCCAAGCTATCTAGATGATTATGTGAAGCTGAAGATGAAGAACAACTGAATAATCTAGCTCTATTCATTACTTAATCTTATCCCAACACTTTAGAGGAAGCAACTAAACTAAAAGTTTGGAGAGAAGTAATGAAACAAGAAATGGACTCCATTGAGAGCAATTACACTTAAGAACATACTACTTTACCTACTGGTTGCAAGAAAATTGGTGTTAAATGGGTGTATAAGACCAAAGTGAATGAGAAAGGATAGGTTGAGAAACACAAAGCTAGATTAGTTGCTAAGGGATATGCTCAGAAGCTTGGAATTGATTATAATGAAGTGTTTGCACTTGTGGCAAGATGGGACACCATAAGAGCCATTCTAGCAATTGATGCATGTAAAGGTTGGAAAGTTTACCAACTTGATGTTAAAAGTGCATTTCTTCATGGAAAGCTAATTGAAGATGTATATGTGGAGCAACACTTATTCTATCAGAAAGAAGATGCAAGCAAGGTGTACAATTGAAGAAAGCCTTGTATGTATTAAGACGCCCTAGAGCATGGTATAACAAGATAAAATCTTACTTTGCTCAAGAAAATTTTATGAAATGCGCTCATGAACATAGTTTATTTCTAAAAAATAACTCTGAAGGAAAAATGCTAATACTTAGCTTGTATGTGGATAATCTCATATACATTGGAGATGACATTGCTATAACTGATATGGGAAGAATGAGGTACTTCCTTGGAGTAGAAGTTAAGCAGAATGATGAGGGAATTTTCATCAGTCAAAGCAAGTATATATACTGAGATTTTGGCAAGATTTGGAATAAAAAATTGTAACATGGTGTGCAATTTTATAGTAACTGGAAGTAAATTGGTGAAGGATGAAAATGGTAAAGTTGTAGATGCAAGTAATTATAAGCAGATTGTTGGGTGCTTGACGTACTTGCTTGCTACCAGACCTGATCTTGCATATTCAGTGTGCTTCGTTGCTAGATACATGGAAAGACCTACCGAAATGCATTTATCAGCTATTAAAAGAATTTTCAGATACTTGAAAGGAATTGTCAACTTTGGAGTCATGTACAAGAAAGAAGAAAGGGTGACATTGATTAGTTGGTCAGATTCAGACTACGTTGGTGACACATATGATAGAAAAAGTACCTCAGGGTATGTGTTCATATTGGAAATGGAGCAATATCATAGTCATCTAATAAGCAACCTATTGTTACTCTTTCTACTACTGAAGCTGAGTATGTTACAACAACTTCATGCTCTTGTCAAGGAGTTTGGCTGAGAAGGATTTTGAGCCATCTTTGTGAAGATCAAAAGGAAGCAATTGTGGTATATGGTGATAACAGTTCATCTATTAAATTGTCTAAGAATCCTGTCATGCATGGGAGATTCAAGCACGTAGATTTGCGATTTCCTTTTTTTAAGGACTTGACCAAAGATCGAGTCATGGAACTGAAACATTGCAATTTACAAGATCAATTGGTTGCATTATGACAAAGCCCCTCAAGCTTGAAACCTTCTGCAAGCTGAGAGCTAAGATTGGTGTTATTGATGGATTAGACTAACATACACTTTTGTATAATGATGTAAAGTTAATGGGATTTATTTAAACACTTTTCATGGGAGTCCTTGTTAATTTATTGTCATTAGAGTCATTGAGTCCTTAATATAAACTTTGATTAAAAAATTATAAATAAATTAAATGTATATGTGGGGTTCATTAAAGAAGTCCCCTGTTAATGGACTACTACTGTGGATGCTTAAACTATATACCCCCTCCGCCCTAAATTATAAGCAAAAAAGTCTCATTTTATTTGTCCTAAAATATAAACAAAAAAGACCAACTTTATGTTATTTCAAAAAAATCATCTTTTCCAAAGTAAAATTAAATGCAAATTGCATTCAATTTGTTCTCCTTTCTATTCTCTCCAATCACTAACCAATAAGAATTGTTTTTATATCTTTCCATGAAACTTATTCCAAAAAGAAGACAAAAAATTATACCTCAAACTACTATGTTTTTGTTTTCTTAATAAGTATGAATTTGTGTTTTTTGCTTATAAATTAGGATGGAGGGAGTATATAGTTATGTACAGCCACACGTTGTAGAAACGCAAGAGCAGTAGGCAAGCCTGTGGCCAGTAAGAACTACTTCCTCCGTTCCTATATATAAGACCTTTTTGCTAAAATCACGGGAATAAGATAGTGGATATTTGTATTAATGGTTTTTTTATCATGTGCAAATTTGCACATGTTAAGAAATTTAAAGTAGTAAGTTTGTATTGAATATATAACTTGAAAATTTTGTATTAAAGTTATTTGTAATCACTATTATTTTTACAATTTTATCCTTAAGAGCGAGAGAGTTAATTTATGTTTTCCATATGCTATTTATTGCTGATTGAAGAAAAAGATGTATAATAAATAGGGCATGTATGTAAAGAAATAATTAATGTAGTTGAAAATAGCAAAGGGGTCTTATAAAAAAGAAAAAAAAATAATCTTAAAAAGGTCTTATAATTAGGGACGGAGGTAGTAATTAAGTTTGGCGACTTGGGAATTAAATGTAAATGAAAATAAGACAACATATGAAGCCTTCACTATAGTACAAATAAAGACAAAAATTTTGTCCGTCACCTATCCATGCAAGGGGTTGTTCTTAATGAAATCCCTGATTCCTATGCCAAAAGTCAACATTAGTAATAATTAAAAATAAACTTTTTAATGTAATTACATGCGTCGGGATTAGGGTAATGCAAGGTCCGACGGTCAAACGTGACATAACAACAAAAGTCTCTCTCAACAATTATTTTTCCATTTAACTCATCTCACCTCTTCTACCTCTCCTTGTATTTGCAATTTGCAATTGCAATGGCACCTCTATTGAACTCAAAAACAGCATCCATGATTGATGAACTACTTCAAGTTTTTCGATTAGGCTTCCGTGAAATTCCTTCTGATGTAAGAGGAATTGTTTACTTTCTCTGCAGCTTCATCTTTGCCATAATTTTTGTCAATTGTTCTGCCTTCATTTTCTTTTTCATACTAAGTCCCATTCTACCTCACTACCACCCCACCATCAAACTAAACTCTGTCAACGTTACATCGCTTGATACTCATGCTGTTAATTTAACGGGAACATTTGACATAACCTTTGATTTCAACACTTCCAAATGTAATGATCATAGTATTGTTTCATATCATGACATTGAGGTCAAGGTTTGGTGGTATGGAAATAAGGATATTACCCTTGCCACAACCCGGTTGTCTCCTTTTAGTCAAAGAACCCATAGTGTAACTACAGTCGGAGCTATTTTAAAGGTTGCTGATGGATTCAATAACGACAGTGATGTGGTGAAGGGGATTGCTTCTGAATTGGCTCATCGATCGGTTAATTTTGGAGTAAGTTTGTTTGGTTTGGTTCGGTTTGAGGATGATTCGTCCGAGTCACTAAAATATGTGTGCAATCAAGTTGTTATCGTGTTTCCACATGGTAGCAACAATGGTATTTGGAAGACTTTAGGGTTTCCTTGCCCCAAATTGTATCGTAAATTAGTAATTTAGTCTAAATTTTTATGTATTATGCATTAAAATAGTGTGATTTGTCTGTTGTTTTTGCTCACCCTATTTTCAAAAATAAAAATAAGAAAATTAATGAAATTTATTTATGTGCGGTACCTGTTGTCTAGGACATCAGTTTTGTCGAACTTGTTATCCAGGACATTAGGTAGGACATATGTACGACGAGTGCCAGAATTTCAATAGCAAATGTTAGTAGTTAGTTTGTTAGATTAAAATTTTACTCCGTACATATGTTTAAACCTAAGATCTTTAATTCTTTTTTCTTTAAATCAAACCAGTTGAACTGCTCATCATTCCATATTTTTTAGTAATAACTAACTTTGAAATTTTTCAATGTTTTTATTAGACTTTAAGTAAATGATACTTGGTTATTGCTTATTATAATTTTTATATTTATAAAGCTGCTAACATGTGTGTCGCTAAGAAATTATTTTAGGAAATAAAAGAGGACAACGTTTACGGGAAAATGGTGTAATCATTATATCTTCAATTGTTTAAGCACTACCTACAAAACAAAGTTTTATTTTAGGGTCATGCTAACAAATTTTCTTATGGCACTTGTTAAGGATTTAAAATTAGAAATGATTGATGAAATTACGGTAGAAAAAGTTACTTTTTGTTGTTTAATGTGTTGAATGCACAAATCTTAATGTAAATTTTTTATTTTAAACTTCTGAACAAGTGCATTTAAACAAGTGTCATAAAGGTATTTATTAGCATTTCCCTTTATTTTGTTACCACCAAGCAAATGTTTTCACTATTCCATGGAATCATTCTTCATCGTAAGCCAATAGTATTCTGCTCTTAGTAACTTCCTGGCCAAGGCTAGCCCTCCCAAGTGTTGGCCGGCGATGCCTTCATGTACTTCCTCGAGTGCGTTCGCCGCTTCGTCTGGATCAAGGCACTTCAAGAGTGGGGTGAAGAATCCTCTCTTGAAGAGCTGCCCTTCTATAATTGTGTGCTTACAAGCTCTTCACTTTATCGAACACTTATTAGAATGATATTTAATATATATATATATATATATATATATATATATAACAAGACCTTGAGTAAATGATACTTCCTCCATTCTACAATGAGTGATCAATTTCACATTTTGACACATATTACAAAAGATGTATAATGAATTAGAGAAAGTGATAAATCACCTTTTATTAGATATTAGTATAATCACCATATTACCATACTTATGTAGTGAAATATATTATTTATGATTGGTGAAAGTAAAATTATTTAGAAAATATAATTAAAAAAATGAGAAGTTAACATTGTCTTACAAATCAAAATCGTCGTTCATTTTAGATCATTTTGTTTTAAATATTATTTCGTCCGGATTAACATATAAGCAAACAAGATAGTTGAAATATTGATAAATCTGGACTAAGATTTTAACCACATAAATTGGCATTTCACTTTTGTTTATATTTCATTATGAATGAAGTCTTTGATAACTCATTTAACTATTCATTCAAAGATAAATTTATAACTAAGCGTTAGCCCTCTTTGTTATAAAATAAAGATTAATTTATACCGAGACACACTGGTTTTGCACATGTATCCCCCCTTATCTTTAAGTAACTCTGTTATTTTTTAGCACAATTTCCCATGAATGTTACTTTTCAAAATGCACTTGTTTTGTCTTTTTTAATTGGTCAAAATGTTTTTTTATAATGAAGCTTTTTTTTTTAAAGGAAGCTGTTTTTTTTTTTTTTTTTTTGTTTGTAAAGTATAC
>Ga0228710_1010386_pt1 | contig 12470 bp, 10 predicted proteins | sample MedpolnodulmetaG_FD_177995 | JGI IMG/M metagenome (GOLD analysis project Ga0228710, IMG submission 177995) | Root nodule microbial communities from Medicago polymorpha collected in Santa Monica, California, United States - pink nodules | ecosystem: Host-associated > Plants > Roots > Nodule...
AAAAAAAAAAATAATAATAATAATAATAATAATAATAATAATAATAATAATAATAATAATAATAATAATAATAATAATAATAATAATAATAATAATAATAATAATAATAATCTTATTATAAAAGCTTATAACCTTGCCTCTTAAAATGACACATAATGAAATTAAGGGTAAATGATGTCTACAATTTACTTTTTCTAACTAAGTCACCTATTAATTACATTGTTACATGATGGTTGCTCATAGTTGTTGTATTTAGTCATTATTCCAATTTTCACACTTCTCAATGTCTAAAGCAATGTGTCATACAAGTCTCACTCTTATCCAAGTCTTTTTTCCCACCAAACAACATTTTGAAATTTGAATCTTACTATTTTTTTTCTTTATAACCTTATCTCTCTCTACTTTATCATTCATCTCTTTCTCAACTTTAATTGCTGATCTCATTTTCATTCTATTTCATTCTCCATTCATCTTCTCTCTCATTTTCTTTACCCATAATGTTTTTCCACCAGCTTCAATGATTGTGTATCTAATAATACTTGCTTGCTTCTTTTTTGTCTGCAGATTTCAACAGTCTCTGTTCGGATTGTAGCAAAAGGAAATATGGTAATAGAAACAAATCTGATCACAATTGGTATAAGTAAAATGTCTTTCATTCTATGTCATTTTTTTCTATCTTGCACAAATATATCACAACAGGAAAATGAAATAAAATATTGTTGATCATTTTCCCGTGATTTTAACGTTGCTTTAAGACTATTATTTAACTCATAAAACATGACATTTCAAATATCATAATAATCATAACATATTTTTATAGTTTTTAAAATCATAATAATTGTTTTTATTATAAAATAAATTGGCATAGAATGGCAAATGAAATGAGATAGTCCAATAGTTTGTGTAGGTGATGAAGAAAAGAAAAAACCAAAAGGAAGAAAACTATGTTGTGATAACAAAATCAATAACATAAGTTTGATAAAAAAAAATAATCAATAACATAAACAAATATTTTTGTCTTTGTTCTTTGTTTGGGGTGAACAATAAACCCTTTACATTCATAATGGTCATGTACAATACGAAAAAGAAATTACCAAAAATAATGAGCAGTGTACTAAGCTATTGTAGTTCATTATTGTTTTTCTTTTAAATATCAATTCTCTTTTAAATTCTTAAAAAAAATTATATATCTTTTTTTATTCTCTTCTATATTTATAGGAAAAATAAATTATCGAAAAAGTTTTACTGTACCGTAAAATCATCTTTGAAAAGAAAAAGTGAGAGAGAAATATGTCATCTTTATTTTCTCTTATTCTATTCTTTTCATCATTTGTTTAACTTTTTAAATACAAAGTATAATTATTTTTGTTAAATCATAAAAATAAAAAATAACAGACAGTGAATATTGAAAAAAAAATAATTTGCCAACAAAAATATCAGTCATCTGTGGTAAAAATAATATTCTTATTTTATAAGAAGAAAAGTCTTCGTTTTCTATTAAAAAATAGTGTAATAGTATGAGAAAGGAAATTTTTTTCTAAGATCAAATAAAGAATATCATTAGTATCAGATCTAAGAAAGCTGAAACAGAATCTTACATTTCTTGAAAATCCAAGAAAATCACATCTAATTTCATGTTTAGATTATTGTTGTTGTTGTTGCATGTAGGATGGCAAGACAGAGGCAAATGTCGTTGTTGTTGTCTTCGGTGAAGTTACTCCGACTGTAATGAGGATTTCATTGTTGATGCTCGGAGTAAGCAGATGGCAAGCTTCATTTTTGCACATATATGTAACGTTGGCCGGAAAATATAAGAGAAATGCAACCTCAAAATTTTATCTCCTCAACTTTAAATAAATCTATGGGTTTTCTTGAGGAGAATGAGAGAAAAAGAATAGTGGATTTATTTTCTGAAGGTGATGGTTGGATTTTGTTGAAAATTAAAGAGAAGGTGATGGTTGTTAGAGAGAGGAGGAAGAAACGTAGATATGAGAAAGGAAGGGAGGGTGGCTGCTAGGGTTAGAGAAAGTGAAATTGTGTTGCTGATAGATTTTTATATGTGGGTTACTGGTTTGGGCTTTTGTGGGTTACTGGATTCTGGTTTGGCTTTTGAGCACATTAAAATATTTTTTTGAAGGTATATAAAATCATTGTGTAAAATGGATAATAAAATATCTTCTTTTTTGACAAATGATAATAAAATATCTTCATTTTTTGTTTTTTTTTCTATTAATAAATGAATAATAAAATACTTCTTGAAGAAAAAAGTTGAGAAAAAATTCTCTTCAATTTTATAAAATGGAATATATTTTTTGATTGGTGCACTTATTTTTTTTTAATAATCTATAAAAACTAGGGACAATATATTTCACTAATAAAAAAATATATAAAGAAGGAGATTTTTCGGGGAATGTTTTTAACAGAATTGTCACTAATAAATATAAAATTAAAAAAATAGATAAATATTTTTCACTAATACATTAAAATTGGAAAAACATTTGTCATTGATACATTGTAAAGTCAAATTTAAAATTGAATTTAAGAATTTATTTCATTGTGTTTTAACATTATACAAGAACTTAAAAATTGAAGGAAATAATATGGAGTGTTAGCTAGCATCACGTAAGTTATACTACTTCAACAAATAAAAATCATTGATATATACATATATGTACAATTAAGCTTACAAAAAGATGGTTTTATATATGTTCAATATATAATTTGTAAAAAGTGGAAACCAAAATGTGTGTATGTTTAACTACAAATGTTCATAATTTTTTTTCTTCCAAAATATGATTTTTAAGAACAATCTATCTATAAAATATTTAAAATACTTATTATAATATTTAAAAATCTATATACATGCAAAAAAATTCTACAAAATATAAGTAAAGAAGGTCCTTTGATGAAAATGGTGATAGTAGAATAGTGCATGAGGTGGCCGGAGGAGTGCCAAAAACTATTCTTCTGGAAAACAATGTTAAGAAAATTTATACATGGAAAACTTTTATCAAAACTTTGTGAATGGTAAATATAAAAAACACGGGACAAAGATTTGTGAATGATAAATATAAAAAATACAGAACCAAACTTTGTGAATGGTAAATATAAAAAATACAGACCAAAATTTATGAATGATAAATATATATAAAAAAAAAAGGGAACCGAAATTTCCGAATGATAAATTTACAAAAAGCTTGAGATCAAAATTTGTGACTTATAAATTAAAAAAAATACAAACACGGGACAAAGATTTGTGAAAGATAAATATAAAAAATATAGAACCAATCTTTGTGAATGATAAATATAATAAATACAAACCAAAATTTATGACAGCACAGTTGTGTTGTCGACTCGTTTCGTAGTTCGGTAGTGCCGTCCGGGGCCCAGTTTTGCTGTACTTTCATATAATGTGTAACCCTTAATATCTGTGACCCATATGCTAGTATTACAAAGCTTTCTTTAAAGAAAATCAACAAGAAAGTATTGGCATTATCAAGCAAAGCATAGTATGTGAGAGCATGATTCTGTATACAATATGTATGGGTAATGTGTTAACCCTTAATCTAGGGGAGGACCCGTTTTCTATAGTAGCTGTTAGAACAATGTCATTCACAAGGAAATTATGTATTCTAAGGGAGTATGTGTAAAAAGGGTATTACGATGTAAGGAAGACAGAAGCTCGACATAGATAAATAAGTGTCTTATGACAAGAGAGATACTTCATGGGATGAGCCATCAGTCGTACTACCTTACGTATTGTATACTCATTAGGTAGTGCACTAATGCTCGGAGAGAAATTATGCTTAATGTACTTGTCGAGTGGTGCATTTTGTGTTCGGATATGAATTACGGATGGTGCTTGTGAGTTAGTGCTTCTATCGGATGATGAGATAATGTCTTGAGGAAGGGAGACTTTACGATAAGTATGTTATGATTGCAGCTATGTAGTCTCGTTTAGTGGAGCATAGTTCAAAAGGGATAGTTTTGGGAGTTAGCCGTGTTATGGTGAATCGCTTGAGAACTAGATCCTTTGAGAAAAGTTAAAGTTAACAAGGCCGACAATTGTGTTGACTGGGCGACCAAATGAAGTGTTCGAAGATCTAATAAGGATAACCAAGTACTAAAGACCTAAACCAGATTGTAAGAATGTGAGAAGCAATCGTTTCATTATGAGGATGTTAGACACATCAGCTCAAGTTAGTTTGTAATGGAGAGTATGTTGTCAAGACCAGTTGAGAATGTTATTTAAGAAATTATGTTCAAGATGTGTGAATTATTTCAGATACTCTGATGTGTCGGTTCAACAGTTTATCAGTTAAACATGTACATGTATAGTAGAGCCGCACGATATGTTTCATGTTTTCAGCTAAGGAAGTTTTCCAGATCATTTTCAACTAGTGGATTGGAAGGTCAACTCCTTCAGAAGTTAGAGATTCTTAGTAAAAGTTAACCGGAAAGAGTTCATTGGGTGACGACGTTATAAGGTAATTCTAAATTTTGAGGACAAAATTTCTTTAACGGGGGTAGAGTGTAAAATCCCGCTATATCTCAATAGACTATGATATCAGTGAATGTGTCAGAGGTAAACTATTATGAAGGATTAAATAGATATTGGAGAATTCTTTTAAGGTTATGAGTTAAGGAAGGGTAATAAAGTAATTTCACCCAAGGGCTATTTATAAGCAAAGTCCCTTGATTTCCCTCATTTCCTCTTCTCACTTCTCTCTCTTAAGCTCAGATCCTTCCCCTTTTCTCTAGCTCTCTCACGGCCTTTCAGTCTCTCGATCACAAATCACCACAATCATCTAAATATAGTGGAAATCAACATGCAATCATCCTTAATTGATCATGGTAAGAATTAAGAAAAGTTTTAGCTTAGAGATTCCATGAATTCTTGGAGTGTTGTGCATGGTTGTTGATGATGCTGATTATGGTATGTATGGATATTTAGAAGCAACTAGTGGAAGAATGAGCATAAGCTAAACTATGGGTTGTGGTTTTTGGTGAACTTGGAGCTTTGGATACAAGTTTGGAACAAGGGAACAAGTTAGGGTTTTGCTTATTGAAACTTCTTGGTGATTGCAAGGATTTATGATGAGTTATTAGATAGTTCCCACCCTTGGGTTAAGTGTATGATTATGCGAGGAAACATGATTTCTAGGTTTCATGATTTTGTAAGTAGCTACCCCTTTTCATGCCATGCTTGCTAAATGTTAATACTTGTTATATGAATGTTTTTCAAGTGTTCTATGATTAATAGAGTTGAATTATGCTTTGGGTCACTTGGTTTTGAGGTTTTTGAGCTAAAAATACCATTTTTGCAGGTTCTGAACTGTTATAACTCGCTGGGCAAGCTAGGACTCGCCGAGGCGAGTTAGATTAGAAAGTACTGGTTCAACTTGCCATGAGCTCGCCATGGCCAGTTGAACTTGCCATGGCAAGTTGACAGCACATAAATATGTTGTCGACTTATTACGGCTAGTTTATGGCAGTTTCGTGTCCTGTCTCTCAGTGCTTTTCTTATAAAAGTAAACCCCTCAAACCAATGTCCTCTTTGCTAATCTTTTAATAGGTTTTCTTGGAAAAGAAGCAAGTATTGATCTATTTTGTAAGGCGTGGCACACGAGAGAATATGATATGATTTAGGCCAGGTACCAAGTTAATCTCTAAGAATTGGGAAATATGCAGAGCCTTGACTTAGATAGTTGAGAATAATCATGTTAGTTTGTAACCTAAACTCATTAGGTCTAAGTCATGCAAGAACAAGAGTAAGCACGTAATGGTTTACCAATAATCGGGTAGGTCATGGACCAGTGGTAAACAAGCAAGAAAGTAATAGGATAAATCCTTATGTATGTACAAGACTAATAAGCTAAGAACATGAAAGTGTCGTGTCTCTTGTTATCCACGCCAGAGGGATACAAGAGGTTCACGTTAGGGGGACAGGACACGCTCCGCAAGGTAGGCCTGCACGACATTAAGAGGAGTTTCAGTGTTAGCCTTATATAGAAATTTTACCGGATATGTTATGGGATTATATTATGGGGTTACTCCACTCAGAATTAATCCGTAAAACAAACCAAGATAATGTTGTTTGTTACACGCTAACTCTCTTATATAATAAATTATTATGAACCATTCCATGATACGATTATGATTATGCTATGATATGTATAGGTAAATGCTTCTGCAACAAGTTATGATAACTCACTGTCGACGATATTAGTTTTCCCCGATCGTCCAGTCAGATTATGCTATGTAGACGATACGTTAAACCATGATAGTGTCGGTTCCCGACATAGTGGTCTTAGTTCCCTTAGCCTCCATGGTATGCAGAGCATTTAGCAAGACTTATAAGTTATGGCATGTAGAGACTTATGGCAATCTTAGTTATGCACGATCGTCTAGATAAGTAAGTTCCACACACGTATAATCAACCGATTGGTTGTGTTGTAGACACGTGGTGACCCTAGGTTTTCCCTGAGGTTGCCTATAGCCTAGGGTTAGGTAGATTTCTCATAGACATTATGTCTCATCTCAATCCTATTTTGTTTCAGATCAGCAGGTTGTTTTAACAGGACGTAGCAGTCAATTGGCCGGATGGATAATCAGCAAGTGCTCATTCGTATCAGTTGCAGGATATTCATATGGTTTCAAGTTTTATGAACGTGTATTGTTGTATCTATTTATTCATTCGAAGACTTATGTTGTAAATTTTAATGTATCCAGTACTAAAGATAATGCACATGCTAAACTTTCTAGATACGTTTAGTATGGGCGTTGCACATTTTTTGGTAGACTCACAATTTTTTAGTGTAGTCAACATTGATACATTTTTTACAACTTCTCAAAAATTTATATTTGACAATATTTTATGTTACCGATGATAAAAAAAAAAGTGTTACAAAAATATAAATAAGTAACATTTTTTTTAATGTTATTGATACTACTGTAAAGTGTTACTGAAGCTCTTTAGTAACATAAGCTTTACCTAACAATTGTTCAAATGTTACCAAATTTAATTAGTAACAATTTTCTTGATTTAGTTGCAATTTTTTTATTGTTACTAGATTTCAATTATGTTGTAGTGAACCCTGGTGTTAATTTAGGTTTGAACAATGCTGGTATATATATTGAAATAACCAAGTGTTCGAGTGCATGAATTTAGTGGAGGCGGAGGATATTGACCATTGTGAGATGGTGTTAAAGGAGGATTGGGGATTATTGGTGAGTTATGGCAACAGTGTAGAGGAATTCTGTTGTTACTAGAATGGGGAAACTATGTGGCAAACACATGGGATTTGTACCGAGATTTTGATATTGTGTATAAGCTACAACCAATGTTAGTCCCCATGTCATGAATGTCATTGTTGTCAATGTGCCTGGTTAAGATTTATGTTTTTAGTTTAATTATATGGCTGGAGATGATGATGATTTACGTCCCAACAACCATGAAGACAAAAATTCACATTATTATTTGATTTCGTAGGAAAATGTGTCATGTTTAATTACTGCTGTCAATTATTTTTTTCAATTCACCAGAAAAATGTTGCAAAATGTCATTTGTGCAGTAGTGGATGAGAATGACCTAACAAAGTGATGAATAAGAGATTAATTTGTGTTTTGTTTGAGTTAGGGACTCGATTTACGACGAGGTACACTTTTAAGGACCAATATCATGGTTTGCCCTTTTATTAACCATTAACTTGAAGCTTAAAGATAAAAGGTGACACAGACGGAAGCGCAAGCTAGCAAGCGCTAAACCTAGATAGAGAAAAGATAAAACTTTGCAAGCGACAAACCTATAAAAATAGGTTTCAGAATCCACCAGAAATTGAGAAAATTCTTTAAAATATTATTGAACTAATAAAAACTCTCTCTAGCTACTACTGAAGTGTTTATATACTAAGGAAACTCTAATGGGCCGAAAATCCAAAACAAAAAATAAAACAGAAATTATTCAAATTGGGTTGAATAATTAAAACTAATTTTTGGATGGAATGAAATTGGGCGAGGCAATGAGTTTCACTCGTGACCCAATTCCCTTTACGAAAAGTTAGATTAATAGCCATTCTAACACTAGATGTCAAACCTGAATATTCTCGACGAACCTTTATTTCGGGCAACTTCGTCTTAAATTCATGCAACCAACCCTCTTACATCAGTCTCCTCCACCTTTGAAAAACTTGACCCCGAGCTCTCATTTTGATAAAGAGTTTCTTCTGCATGATATTCATAGATGTCGACAATAAAAAATTTAACTCCGCGGCGTTTATCAACAACATTGTCCATCTGAAAATTATCCTTGGCAAATTGTTTGGTAGCTCACTTGTGATCAACTCTTTGAAATCTCTTAGGATCTCTAGCACTTCTTCTGAAATTGACACTTCCTCCTTCACAACACTCATCAACGCTTTACTCACCACTGGACAAAAACATTCAATTTCCGTAACAGCCTCATCAAGTTCCTTCTCATCATGCGTCAATACCAAGAAACTATATTTATTTTCTCTTGTGCTCTTATCAAAGTGTAAGATAGGAGTCATAGGAATCTTATGTGTACCCCATGTAAACATCATCACATTATCATGTCTACGATAAGTAATATCATTATCAAACTGCCAACAGAGGCGGGGCCAAGAATTTTTAATGGGGGGGTGGGGCATATTTTTAGGATATAGATATGTTGTGTTGCTATAAATTGTAACTAAAGTTATAAGATAAAATGGCTCATTTGCTTTTATTTCGCTAAAAAAATACTAGTGAAATGTTAAAAAATGAACTTAACAAAGGTACGTTGGCGTTAGTACCACTTAAGGTGACACTGTTTGCATGGGGATCCGGATCCTCTCCATCTTATGTCTCTGCAGCAGCCTCTCAATCTAATAACCAAACCATTAGATACATCCAATAGATGATATGGACATGCAGTAAAATGTTGAAATACACGGAAACGAAAGTGTGGGCAAATACGAATTAGGAAACATGACCAGATGGCTTCAAAGTGAAAAATCTCTCGACTAACCCTGTTTCTCTTTCTCTCGCGCTTCGCTGTGGTAGATGAAAATAATGGAATAAGCATGGAATTTACATATGTTGCATAGGTTGGGAAGGCAAGGTTTAGGTTGATCGAATCAAAGCATCAAACAAGTAGTTTATTTGTCTCTTTCAGGATTGTCGTGCGCTTTTGGATAACTTTTTGCAGATTTTATTTATCATCTACCCTTAATCGATGAGGGTTTATTAATTTTTGAGATTACCCATGTTCCATAGGTTGGGAAAGATGGATGTTTAAATTTGTTTTGAACAATCAATTGATGTTGAAAAAAAATTGAACCCCTTCTTCCTACCGGTACCACAAAACCTATTATTATATATGATGATTCAAGCAACTTTTTAGAAGCAGGTTGCATCAACTTCATCACTATAGAAGATTGTGATTGGACCGTTTGAGTTTCAAGCAATTTAAGAGACACCACTGGAGTTATTTTTTTTGGTACAGAAACACCACTGGATTTTAAGTGCACTGAATTAATTTGGAGTATTGTATCTTTCTTTAATTAAAATTGTAGTATTTTTCAACTTTTTAATGCCTTCTCCTATCATCCATTAGATGTATCCAATGGTTTATTTATTTAGATTGAGAGGCTGCTGCAGGGATATATGATGGAGAGGATCCTCTCGCGTTTGCATGGATAACAATTAACAAAAAAAAGGACAATTTAAGGCGAAGAGAAGTGCTTCTAGCCAATTCTATTTTGTGTTCAGGCAATTGCAGACAAGAGAAAACGATTAATCATCGTTTTTTAGAGTGTGACTTCATTAGTAGAATTTGGCACCTTGGTCATCGCTGGTTGGGTATTTCAACAATTGTTTCCTCTGATATTGGTTTTCACACACAACAATTTTTTGGTGTCCATGCTTTCAAAAAGGAAGTTCATTTTTTTTTTCCAGGTATTTGGTTGGTCCGTCTTTGGGTCATTTGGAAAGAAAGCAATTTGAGAATTTTTAACAACAAAGGGTTGTCTCATAATCAACTTCTAGATAGTATTAAGATTCTTTATTTTTTTTGTGGCTGAATGCGCATAAGCCATGTTTTACTTTTGATTTTCATTTTTGATGATATATGTCGTCTCTATGTATAGGGTACACATCTTTGTAGTTGAGGCTCTTGTTTATATGTGTGCTTGTTAGTTTGACTCTTTGTATTGTTCCCCTTTAAACACACATCTTGTCTTTAATTGATACGGTTTTTTAATATATTTCGCATCTCGCTTTTAAAAATAAAAAGTGTTGATTTAGTTGATAAAATTAGTATTAGAAAATGTTTCTCGTTAAATGTATTTAAGTATTCTGTAACCGAAAAAAATAAATATTTAAGTATTCTAAAGATAGCCCTCGCCGACCAAAATATGTGTTTGTGCTCTTTAAGTAATTCATCCGCGTGTGTGTCGTGGAGTCAATGTCTAAATACTCTCCGTCCCTATATGTAAGCACTCTTTTGTTAGAGGTAAAGGATGCTTACATATAGAGACGGAGGGAGTAGTTATCATGTTACGGTTAGAGTTAGTTGGTGTTGGTTAGTCCATTTGATACGTGTGACTTGTGTATATTGCTTCCAATTGTATAATAAGTAGAGAGTGACTTGTGTATATTGCATAATCTCTAAATATTTGTTGGAAAATGTTATATCTTTAGAAAAATAACATCAAGAATTTTTTCAAACAAAACTGGCAATTTTAATTGCATGATTTATTTGTTTACTTCCTATTTTTATGCCACACCTCCTTGAATTGTGGCAAATAGTGCATTGTGATTGACTGCCCTTTATTCTGAAGAATTCTTGATGTTATTTTTTTCTAAAGATATAACACTGTTTGTACTTATTTGGTGCAAATACCAGTCAACAGAAAGTGATTGTTTTTCTTGTCGGTGATACAATGTTGACCCAACGCGGTAGGATTTTGGTTAGTGTCGAGAGTATATCCACAAAGTCTCACACAATATATATAATTCAATACCCCTGCTATTTGTTGTATAATTTTCTATCTTCTCCATTTCATCGAAACTATAATGAACACTTCCCAACAATCTTGTTCGACAAACACCTGGAGTTTCGATTCTCTGAAGAACCTCCATCAGATTTCTCCTGTCGTTCAGAACCACATCAAACACGCAACTACTTCATTTTTAATGATAAATGTTAATAGTTAGTTTGTTAGATTAGTATTTTACTCACAAGTCCGGTTTGAACCCAGGCCTCTTACTCATTTTCTATTTGACGAAAATGATCATGTTGACCTTGGTTGCATTGCAGGTTTATGTTATGTTGTGTTGCGGTGTTGCTGTTTCCGGTGTTGGAGCATTTCTTCATGTATTATGGAATATTGGAGGTTTTCTCACTACGTGGTTGTGCTTTGTAACCATGGTTTGGTTGTTGTGCACGCATCCGTTAGAAGAGGTATGAATTTACAACAGAGTTATTATTATTTTTTTTGGGTGTTTTAGGTCTCACTGTTTTTTCATTTGCAGCAAAAGAGTGTGTGTTTGTTGATGGTTTCAGCTTTGTTTCATGGTGCCTCTATTATACCCTTGATTGATTTGATTATTGTGATCGATTCCAGGTATGTATTTATGCAATTTGAAGTGCTTTTGTTTGTTGTTGTTATTACTATTATTGCTCGTTTTTACGACTTTATGACATATTTGGTTCCATTGTTCCTTTCCAGCCTTATCCTTACCGCATTTGTGGGAACTTCCTTGGCATTTGCATGTTTCTCTGCAGTAGCTTTGGCTGTACGGCATAGGGAGTATCTCTACATTGGTGGTTTGCTTTCTTCTGGGCTTTCTATACTTATTTGGTTGCACTTTGCTTCCTCTGTCTTCAAATCCATCCCACCAATGGCACACTCCATTTGTGTGTATTCTGACACCTGAATGATAATAGCCGGTAGGTATATTGAAATTCTAGCACACTAATTTTAAGATGTTCAATGTGATGTTCCAACACCAGAACCAAAGACAACAGATGTTGCGTTTAATGTTCCAACATTATACTAACAAACATAAAATATGCAAGAAAGTAAATGACAAGAAAGTAAAAGGCACAGAGAGTTTGTTGACCCAGTACAGTGACAAACACACCTACTGTGGGGGCTACCAAGGCAGGAAGGAAATCCAATAGTGTAGTCCTTATTCTAAAGTTCTCAATAAACCACATTTACAACTTAAGACCTAGGACCTACCCGTCTAGACTTCAACCTAGGAACTCCTAGATCTGAGATCCCATCTCACTATCCTACAATCAATCACAACCCCTGTGATTATCAAATTCAAACACAAAATGGTGAAGTTACCTTCAAACACAAACTACAACCTTGCTTCAAAGCTTTGGTGTAGCACATGAGTTACAACAAAATAAACAGTCCTTAACATGTATCAAGGTGATACAAGAAATGCTAAAAAAA
>Ga0228710_1010388_pt1 | contig 12467 bp, 9 predicted proteins | sample MedpolnodulmetaG_FD_177995 | JGI IMG/M metagenome (GOLD analysis project Ga0228710, IMG submission 177995) | Root nodule microbial communities from Medicago polymorpha collected in Santa Monica, California, United States - pink nodules | ecosystem: Host-associated > Plants > Roots > Nodule...
TCTTTCAGGTGTGATTGAGCATAGAAGTCTCTTGGAGTTGTCCTTGAGCATTGAGAAGTCTCTTTCTTGTGTGATTGAGCAACTTGTAATTTGACATTACATTTTAGTGGAACTCTCCTTGGAAGTGACAGGGGGACAGGACTACTTCCGGTTTGTAGAAGGAACCTGTATAATTGCTTGTGTTCTTTCTTTCTCTTTTCTCTTACATTTATCCGCTGCACTAAGACTCTGAACTCACTCAGACTCTGAACTAGTTCAGACTCTGAACCTGAGAACAGTTCTTCAGAACGTAAGAAAGAAGTGTTTGAAAACACAATTCAACCCCCCCTTCTTGTGGTTTTTCTCACCTTCAGAAGTGTTTGTCAAACAACCTCCTGGTTTTGAGGATCTAAAGCATCCTGTCCATGTTTTTAAACTTAAGAAATCACTATATGGCTTGAAACAAGCTCTTAAAGCTTGGTATGATAGACTAAGTAATTTCTTGATTAAAAATGATTTTAAAAGAGGCTAGGTTGACACAACACTCTTCAGAAGGACTCTTGAGAAAGATATTCTTGTTGTGCAAATATATGTTGATGATATAATATTTGGTTCTACTAATGCATCTCTTTCCAAGGAATTCTCTAAGTTAATGCAGGATGAATTTGAAATGAGCATGATGGGAGAACTGAAGTTCTTTCTTGGAATTCAAGTCAATCAATTCAAAGATGGAGTATATGTTCATCAAACAAAGTATACAAAGGAGCTTCTCAAGATGTTCAAGCTTGAAGATTGCAAAGTGATGAACACTCCAATGCATCCAACCTGCATCTTAAGCAAAGAGGATACTGGAACAAAGGTACACCAGAAGCTATATAGAGGTATGATTGGTTCTCTGTTATACCTCACTGCATCTAGACCAGATATTTTGTTCAGTGTATGCTTGTGTGCAAGATTCCAATCAGATCCTAGAGAATCTCATTTAACTGCTGTTAAGAGAATCTTCAGGTATCTGAAAGGAACGACAAATCTTGGACTCCTCTATAGGAAATCCTTAGATTATAAGTTGGTTGGATTCTGTGATGCTGATTTTGCTGGTGATAGAATTGAAAGAAAATCAACCAGTGGAAACTGTTAGTTCCTTGGTGAGAATCTGATATCCTGGGCTAGCAAAAGACAAGCAACTATTGCTATATCTATAGCAGAAGCAGAATACATTTCAGCTGCAAGTTGTTGTACACAACTACTTTGGATGAAACATTAGTTGGAAGATTATCAGATAAATGCTAACAATATTCCCATTTATTGTGATAATACTGCTACTATTTGTTTATCAAAGAATCCAATTTTACATTCAAGGGCCAAGCATATTGAAATCAAACACCAATTTATTAGAGACTATGTTCAAAAAGGAATTTTAGATATACAATTGATTGATACTGAACATCAATGTGCTGATGTATTTACTAAGCCTTTGACTGTGGAAATATTTGATTTTATAAGGAAAAATTTGAACATGCACTATGTGTCTGATTAAATTTGCTTGCTCCTGAATAGAAATTAAGGTCCTGAAGTCATTCAGAAGCTATAACTCATCAGAAGCTCTTTACTGAGGTTCCGAGGAAAATATGCTTCTGAAGATGACATCAGCATTTGAACTCCAGAAGATGGAATTTGTGCTCCTGAATAGTAGAGTTAGTGGAAACGTTGGAAGTTACTTTTAGTAACACATGTCCCACTAACTTCGTAGTTACTCTGAAATCCCCTGACGTGGTCTAATTGTATTGGTGTATAACGAAAAAGGGCAATGATGAATTTATGCTTTGAATGTTTATCTCACGCCCCCTAGGTCATTAATGTTGTGTTTGTTTGTCCCCTAGTCTGAATTGCAAACGTTTTACTCAAAACACTTAGACAAAACACACACAACCCACTTCACTACCTACACTTTCAATCTTTCTCTAATTTGTGCGAATTCATCTCTCTCAATGAAAAACCCTAGAACCCTAAATCTTCTACACTCATCAATGGCATCATCAAGTTCTGCTCAAGGAACATCATCAAACATGCAAGATGCTCCAGCATATGAAATCAAAGGGAGGTCTATGTCCCTAGAAGAATGGGATCTCAAGATTCAAACTGAGAATCCCGTTGATTTTGCTTCTGTAGCACATCATGGTTGCGACATTAGAAGCTACTATGAAGCACAAGACCTGATAGAATACTTCAACATACTGAATGGTCCACTTCTAGGTAAGAGCGCACAACTATGATAAGAATGCTGCAAGTTATAAGAAACAGAGAAGGTACTTATTGATCCTTCTATGGAAGGAAAAACAAGAGAAGAAATGGGTCTGGAACCCTTCAGATGCACTGAGATAAGGTAAAGCATCATGGGAATCCCAGTCTTTATCTCAGAAGAAATAATTTCCTTCGTTCTCAGGAAAGCTTCTGAAGGTATCTATAAAGGAGGAATTGGAAATAGCAAGACCAACCTCTAGAATGAGGTGGTAAATCAATCCATGTTCAACAGCTCAAGGAAAGGAGCTTATAGTGATATGAGCATGGAGAAAAAGATGCTTCTGAAGATTCAGAATGAAAACCTACTACCAAAAGTTGGTGCTAGTGATCAACCATCACTAGAGCACAGGATTTTCCTTCACTTCTTCATCAAGAAGGAGAAAGCCAATGTGCCAAAATATATCTTCAAGCACATGATTCAACAGCTCAAGGAAAGCCAGGAAAACAAGAGGTGTTGGGTTCCTTATGGCAGGCTGATCTGAGAGATTCTTCATCAAGGAGGGATCTTGAAGGCTCTAAGCAATGTCAACTTCTTCACTAATGAGCAGCTTGGCACTGAGACAGGCAAGATCATCAATGGAAGAACACTCAGGAATATGAACTTGATCAAGAAGGAAGTCTACTCTAAGCTCATCACAGACTTAAAGGAGTCTGATGCCTTGTCAAATTTGATGGACGACTTTCCCCCATATGCAAACAAGATCCTATTGATGTTTAGATGAACTATATCAAGGACCATTTTGCAACAACTGGCAACATAATCAGGCTTGAGGATGTGCCTGAGGCTATGTATGGTGGTGCTCTACCAGTAGCGAAGAGCAGAAAAACAAAGAGGAAAGCACTCACAAAGGATGAGTACCTGGTAGAAGCTCCTGAACCTAAGAAGGCCAAGAAGTCCAAGGCTGCTTCTCAAGAACAACTAACTGCTCCTGAAGTGCTCACTATTCAACAAGAAGCACAAGATTTGGATGCTTCTGAGGTTTTGGACCAGAAAACCTGAAGTAAGAAACTAGTTGATGTCCCTCAGTCATCTATTCCTAAGAAGAAGAGGAAGATGGCTATCAGGAAATTAAGGCAAGCAAGCCTGGCTGAGGAGGATAATGAAGAAGCTGCAACTTCACTAGTTACAAGAGAAATCTTGAAGAAGAGAGCTGAAGAAGCAGCTGTGAAGAAAGCACTAGAGATTGCAGCTCAAATCTCAATGCCCTCAAAAGTCTTGTTGCAAGAAGAATCCATTAAAGCTGCTCAAGCTGGGATTGAGCTAACAGAAAACTTGCAACAGTTAGTGGTGACTGGTGAGCTAATGAAGGCTCTTGAGGAAAAAGCTGCTGTATCAGAAGTTGCTGCTTCAGAAGCTGCTAGAGGTAACCCTGATATCTCACACTCTGTAAATGTAATAGAGATTGAATCTGGTACATCAACCTCAACATCATCCTCAACCCATAGCTCAGACTCATCTGATATAGATGATGTCCCTCTCAACAAAATCTACAAAAACATTTCACCATCCACCAAACCAAAACAGAAGAAAAAGGCCAGTGATGAACCATATGTGCCTTTGTACCCTCCTGTCCTTGATAGAATAGGTGCATTGTCCCAAATGAGTGTAGATATTTGTGAAAAACTACCAGCTGATCATCCTTTTCAACCACCCATGGTTGAATGTCTTCAATCAATCCCTGATGATGCAGAGGGTGTTGATGATCATACTGGGTCAGTTTCTGCAAATACTACTACATCATCACAATCAAACCAACCACAAACAGTTGAACCTTTAATCTTTGTTCAAACACAAACTGAAACATGTGAACCATCCAACTCTCAACCAAAATGAACCATAGTACACTCAGAACCCAATGTCTTAGAACAATTAGTCAGTCACTACTCAGGTGAACTACCTGCAGTTGAGTCTGAACTACATACAACCTCTGAGGTAGCTTCTGATGATGTTGCTTCAGAAAACCCTAACAACAATCACTTAACCAACAAACAACCTCAACTTCTATCCCAACCTTACCTGACCATATTGAGCCTATGTCATGTACTGAAGAAGTCAGTGAGCCAGAAGCAACTGATATAGAGGTTGAGATGACCAACTCTTCACCCACTTCTGATGACACTTAAAACACCAACATCCCAACAATACCTATCATCACCCCAACCATCCCTACAAATAACCAACCTTCATCATCTAATATAGCCATTCAATCCACTGCTCCTCCCAAACAAACAAAAATCCCTTATCCACCAACCATGTATCTGGATTCATCTCTTCTTGCAGATGTTTGTGAGAATATCTTTCAGGAGCTCAACAAGCTGATTCAATCAAGAAGTGACCTTATTCATCAGAACAGCTATGATCAGTCCTGGAAGAGACTAAAGGAAAGAACTGAGAATGTCTTGAATGCACTTTAGAGAACATGCATGGATGATCAAGATACTGCTCAACAAAAGCTCAAAGATTGGCTGAAGGGTGTTACCAGCAATCTTCAAGAAGTTAAAGTCTTGAGAACTTGGGTGCAGAATCCAATTTGTTTAAGACAAAGGAATGAAACTGATTTCATTCCAGCAGGAATTCATCTAAGAGAATTGAACGTAAACTGGTTGACAAGGATGAATGTCAATCAAACATCAACTGGACTAGCTGTGCTATAGAAGAATGCTGAATTAGAACAAGAGAACAGACAACTAAAGAAGGAACTTCTTGATTAGAAGCTACTTCTGATAGAGTACAAGGCATCTATAGAAGCAAAGCTAGAAGAAGCAAGAGTCAGAGAAGAGAAGCTAATCAAAAGCAATGAAGATTTCAAGAGAGAAATGAAGCAACAAGCTGAAGAGACCAACAAGATGATGATGGAGATGTTTCAGAAACAAGCCCAACCTTAGTTGCACACCCTAGCTTGTTTTCCTTTATATCTGTTGTCTTCTTATTGCTTCTGAAAATATTGCTTCTGAAATTATTGCTTCTGAACTTAATGCTTCTGATTAATATTATTGCATCTGACGACCTGCTTCTGACCTTTATGTGTTTACATAATTTTTTTTTTATATATCTCACTCTATTTTTTTTCATCTCTTTCTTTTTTGTCTTTATTTTTTATATATACTTTTTGTTGATGACAAAAGGCGGAGTAGATGTAGTACTTATAAGCACTGAGCCCCATTAATTTATTTCTAAACAACTTAAATTAATAGGACCAACTTCTTATCTCTTAAACTTTCATGTGAGATTATTCTTAGTGTTTTTGCGCCTTTAATGGTAAATTTAATTAACATAGAGAGAACTCAGGGGGAGCTTACAAACCTCACCTTAAAGTAGTATTGGACTCAGGGGGAGCTTACAAACCTGAAACCCATTTAGTCAACGTGTTAATTAGATTAACAACAATTAAACATTTTTTAAATACTAATGTTTGTCATCATCAAAAAGGGGGAGATTGTTGGAACAAAATACGTTTAACAAACATTACCCTTAGAGTGTGGGAGATTGTTAGAACAAAAAATGTTTAACATACACAACACTTAGAGTTTTGATGCTAAAAAGGTATTAAAAATTGTCAATTGGATATGATAATATTTGTTCAAGTGTACAGGACCATAGACAAAATTTTATATCTTTATAAGGTTTTGGAAGAACATAAGAGAGCAAAAGAATCAACAAAAAAGGAAGCTTAAAGCATCTGAAAAAAGTGCTCCTAAAGTACAAAGTGCTCCCGAAGTGATGACGTCATCAGAAGCAAGTTCATCAGAAGCAAGATCACCAGAAGCTGAAGTTCATCAGAGGATGAAAAATCTTAAAGATTCAAGAGTTGGGAAGATGTTTTGATTTCGTCTAAGCTTTGCAAAAGACTGAAAGAGTATAACAACGGGTCTTGAAAAGGAATCTTAAAGCATTGGATGCTTGTTCTATCAAGAGCGTTGACAAAGGACAATTGTGCGAACTGTACAACCACTACCTCCACTACTCTATTCGTGTCTCTGCAACAAGACAAGGATAACAACTCTTCCTGCAGAAATGTTCCTTCATACAAGGAATACATTTGAAATTGATCCTTCATAGGACAATAACCATATCAGACAAAGGATCATTGGTGATTATCAAAAGCTTCAAACGACTCTTTTTGTGTGTGTTGGCAAATTTCCAACGTATCTCTAACACCTCTATATAAAGGAGTGAAGACCTACTAGTTAGATAACAGATTGAAGCAATACAAGAATACACACACAAAAGCTAGACTCTCACAAAAATTCAAAGTTCATACTCTGTTATTGTTTTGCATTTCAAAGTCACTTAGAATTTCTTAGCAAAGTCCATATTTTAGAAATTCTATAGTCTTAAGAGTCTTAAGAGTCCGTATCTGATTTGTATTGTGAACACCACTGATTGTATATCAAGTGTTCAAACTCAAACAATTTTCTTTGTAAATCTGTTTGTTTATAAGTCTCATGCTTGTGTGCTTGAGCATAGGAAGTCTCTTGCTTGTGTATTTCCGGTTTGTGGAAGGAACCTGTATAATTGTCTTGTGTCTTTCTTCTCTCTCTGTTTTTATCCGCTACATTTAGATCTTGATTGTTACTTCAGAAGCTGGTCTTTATCTTCTTCTGAACAGAAACTTCAGTAGGAGAATTAGAAGAAAAAGTCAATTTTTGCCAAAGCATGTGTACGACTTCGATCTTACAATTTTTGCCGTTTATTTTGAAAAAAGGGGTATTTGATTTATTAGTTTTAAGAAATGAAGCTTATTGTTTTCAAAACTTTTCATTTTTAGTTTACTCTTTACTTGTTATATTTTAGGGGTTTTTTGAGTTTTCAATTTTTTGGTAATTAGATGTTTGTTGTTGCAATGTTGGTCTTTATTGGTATATGGTAAAATGGTACTGAATTTGAGTAATGGTGACCGTACTTTGAATACGTTGTTTTTCCTTTGTTTGTGTAATTTCTCCAATTTCTGATTTTGGTTAATTTTTTGCTATTTCACTTTTTTTTCCAACTCTTTAGTTTATGTTCTTACTAAGATGCCAAAGCACTTGAATTTGGTACCCACAAATTGGGTTGCGGTTATCTTCCTAGTGCAGCGAATTATATTACTGGATTCTTTTTGAAGTTCAATGCCGATTACCTATTGAATCTCTTGGATTGTTTGATGAAAATGGATTAAATCTTTTACACCTATGGTTTTTTTTCTTCAGATTTTGATTTGAGTCTCTCTGTTTTGCTTGTAATTCAGTCTGTTAGGATCTATGTACCACAAATGCATCATGCACTAGATTCCTACTACATTTTGTTTCAGACTCTAATATATCTTTAGAATATTGTTATATGCCTGAACACTTTGTCTAATATATCTTCATATTAGTCTGTTATTCGTTTAAGCTAAATGTTCACAGCTTCATGTACCATTTCTGGTTTTGCTATTGTGTTGTTGATCCTTGAAATGGTCATTATAAAATAAAAGCGTGTGTTATTGTTCTGTACTTTTGTTCTGGTTTTGTTCTATTTTATTTTCCTAGACTAGCTAATGACTTATATATTGTTCCCATTTGAGGTTATACATGTTATCCATTTGAATCCAATACCTTTTAAAATGGAGGCCTAATGACTTTAATACCATTTAAAATGGAGACTACCTGACTTTCATATATTTTTTTTCTATACAATTTTGCTTCTATTTGAGCTTATAGGGTGATGGCTATCTAGCTTGTGAAAATTGTGTTTCGGCCTACATATGGTTTTTGTTTTCTTACTGTAGTATTATTTGGTATAGAGTTTCATGTTGTATTGTTTTCCGATTTGATAGAGTTTCAAATGTTAGAGAGGTTCTGGTTTGATTAACTCACACACGAGTTGCTGCTTTAAGTGCAACTGGACAGTTGCCACCAAAACTATTGAAGGAGGTAGTAGGAGAAGAAGTTATGTGCTCTGTTAATTTGGAAGACAATGCACCTTCTAGTTTTTTTTGTTGGCAGACATTTGAAACATCTTCTCAACCTTTGATTTCTCAAGATTAAGGGTTTTCCTATATTTTTGTCCAACACTTTTGTAATATATGAGTTTCCTGCATACTATGATATTAAACACTTGTTTTATTTAGTTGATGTAACTTTTGTGTTGCAATTTTTGGGCTCTGCAACTTCATAAAATGATGCAGCCAAGAAAGGCAGTGATTCCAAACTTCTGAATGTGCCAAAGGATCCGAATATTCCTAATATAGATGCGGATATTGAAGATCCTCAACCATACAGCTTCTATGGCATTTAGAGGTCTATGATCCCCTTACATTGATGTTTAGATGCATGTTGAGTTGATAAAATATATATTACAATTTACATTGAATTAACTTGTGTTGAACTTTGTTTTCAGGTTTCTGAGGAATACAAACTGCAAGCAAACACTTTTTATCTCATTCTATATCTCATAGATTGGTTTCTCTCCAAAAATTACATCAAAAGACAGAAACTTCAACTGCTAGGCATCACTTGCAAGTTGCATGCTAATTGCCTCGTAAGTTCTCAAATTAACACTGATGGACTATGGTTTATTAAATTTCTTGTCATTTATTACAGTAATTTTTAAATTTGTTGTTGTTGTTTTGTTATTGTTGTTGAAGTAGCTGAAACTTTGGCAGTTGAAATGCATGCAGGTCCAGCATCTAAGAATGGCTGGAGTCATTGATTAAATTACTCTGAGGTAGGTATTTTATGTGACATTGCATTGAACAAAATGTATTGTCTTAGCTGTCACTTTGAATATGTTGTCTGATTGTTTATTGCGGTAGTGGGATCTGTTTTGGTGCTGTTGGCCGTGGATATGGCAGGTCTGGTTGGTTCTGCCTCAGGTTTGGTCTGTTGTGGGAGTTTTTTCTGAGTGTTCTTATCTGCTAAGCTGGTCTATTAGTAGCAGCAACATGGGTATTGTGTTGGTTTTGAGGCCAGTAGGTGTCTTTTTGTAACATGGGGCCTTTGGCTTTTCTCTTGTTTTTTATCAAAAGATTGTGTTTTGTTTAGGTGTTTAGTCTTTTGATAAGACTTTTGGTGTTTAGTGTTTTTAGCCTTTGTGCGAAACTGTTGTATTGATGTCCTTCCCGCAAGCTTTTTAGTTCGCCTTGCACGAGCTTGTTGCTAATAAATTTTTCCGATTAAAAAATGGAATTTAAAGTGGATCTTAGATATGTTTTAGTAGTAATAGTAGTTGGTTGCTTAGATTTGAGGTTTGGTTTCTTGAATTTCAAATTATTTTAGCTGCCAAGTGAACGTCGGTTCGCGTGTGTGATTCGAATCACTTTTGACTCGAAACACATAGCCTAACCATACTGTTAATGAGGAAAATTTTAGGTTTCATAGCAGTTTTTGCCCCCTAACTTTCACGAAGTTGCGATTTTGGCCCCTAAGAAAAAAAACTACAAAACCGCCCCTCTAAGTTTTGCAACTGTAGCAGTTTTGGCCCCCCAAGGCCAATTTTTTTTTTTAAAAAATGACATGTGGCACCTCACTTAGGGTGCCACGTCAGCGTAGACCGAGTCAAAATTGGCCTTGGGGGCTAAAACTGCCACAGGTGCAAAACATAGGGGGCGGTTTTGTAGTTTTTTTTCTTAGGGGGCCAAAATCGCAACTTTGGGAAAGTTAGGGGGCTAAAATTGCTATTAAGCCAAAATTTTATGAACTTTCAATGCCAGCTAGTGTTTGTCTCTTTTCATTTTGTCAAATGTGATGTAGAAGGCATATTGTGTTGTTGCTTATTAGTATTATGTGTTTCCGTGATTAAATATCGTTGTCGTTGATGCAAAAGGTATGTGTAATTTTGTATCTATATCAATGTTCAGTTTGAAAGATAGGGAAATATTAATAAACTTGTGATGATTTTCACATTGAATGGTTAACATAATTAAAGTGTATGATTTTTTTTTTTTACCATTCTACAGGCATAAGCAAGTGATGTAGGCTTCCAATGATTGCCAATGTGATGAAGCCTCAAGAATATCTCCTGAATACAATAAAAGTCATTGTTACACTTATTTATTCTTTAATTAAGTTGATGTATGAATCAATGTTTTTTCTGAAGAGGTGTATGTGTATGGATTGATGTTACTCTTGAATGAAACAAGATTTAATTATGTAGTTTTATATTTTGCATTTCAGGTCTTTATAACTATCATTTATTTGAGATTGTCTTCAATGAAATGCTAGAAGAAAAAAAAAATTCAGGCCCTCTCAATTTCAAAAAAAATAAATTGCGACTGTTAGCAACCGTCGCAAGTCCCTTCAAAACCATGTGAAAGCACTTCGTTTGCGACTGTTGGGAACTGTCCCAGTACCTTTTGCGGCAATTGGTGCGACTGTTATATGAAGGGTCGCAAAAGACAGTTGCGACCCCAACATAGCGCCTGTTTGGGAACAGTCGCAATCAGTCTTTTTAAAAGTCGCAAAACGTCTTTTTTCTTGTAGTGAAAGAATATACAGCTTTTGTGCCGGTGTTTTAGCCAATTTTGTTAGGTAGGTAAGCTGTTTAACTTGTTCAAATTTCAAGTTTTCTTCCTTCCCCAAGCTGCCACAAGCCATTTGAACTTCTTGTAAACAGTGTCCCATGTGATTGACGGATCAGCATCGGTAGTCTCATCATGGCTCTCACATTCTTCGCCAGAGTCCTTGCCATAACTCTCAGGATTCTCCCTGCACTTGTTGATCAAGTCCTCATACTGCTTATTATTATTCTTCAATTTGGGCATCATCTTTTTGACATCCTTATCTTGAAAAGCAACGGCCATAAAGTCTTCTAGAATCACAAGAGTGCTGATATAAAGTTTAGGGACCTTTTCAGAAACACACCTGAATTTCTCAAACTGTTTGTTGATCTTGTCAAAGCTCTCTTGCAACCTTCCCCAGTCATTATTATCCATGACATTCTTCAATTAGATAGAAGAAATGGATGAAACTTTTTACTACTCATATGATTATGCAAACAAGTTCGTATTTAGAATCTATGCCTCGAATCCTCGAGGGAATGTAGATAGAGGACACTGAGATGGGAACAAGCAACGGAAACAGAAGAGCAATATGGTAAACAGTACCTATATCAGTCGGTATATCCGAATGGCTTATTTTGAATATACAAATTTTATATGGTATACTAGATTATTCTTTATCAGCCAAAGAATGAATATAATATATAACCTATAGTTTGTTATCATATTTCTAGCCATGACACGATTGAACTTTTGCATTTAATTTCTTTACTTTTTTTGGTAGTCGAAGAAATTAATCAGGTTTCAGAAGTTATGTCACTAACCATAGCATCATGCATGCATTTCAGCATAGGGGTAACATCAATGCAAGATTGAAGACCTGAAGTTTATCAGAATGCAGTACCTATCATTGTTTGATTTTGGAAAGCTTGCCACCGGAACAAAACACTTTCACTGAGAAAATAAGCTGGCCAGGGTGGTTTTAGTCCAGTTTACAAAGTAATTTTTATTTATCAAAATTCATCTTACTCCAAGTAACAACTAAGCATTTCAATTTCTATGCTTTGTCATTTAATTTTCCAGGGAAAGTTACAAGATGGGCAGAACATAGCAGTTAAATTACTTTCAAGAGCTTCCGGACAGGTGATTTCTAAGCTTCAACACAAGAACCTAGTAAGTCTTCTTGGCTGCTGCATGGAAGCAGAACAAAATATATTAGTCTATTAGTTCTCATCCATTTAAACATAAGTGAAGGATTTGCTCGAGGATCGATATATCTTCATAGAGATTCTAGACTACACAATACATAGAAACGTGAAGGAAAGTATACGCCTTCCTCTTTATCCGAAAATGAAGGATATGACAAGAATTGTTGGAACATAGAAAGTATACACCTTTCTCTTATGCCGAAAATGAAGAATGTGACGTCTTTAGCTTTGGAGTATTACTACTAGAGATTGTTAGTGGAAGAAGAAACACAAGTATTTTTGACATTATAGGATTTGTAAGCCCCTCATCATGGCTCCTTGTTTTATTATTAAACTTTAACTGACATTACATCACTGGTAGATCCACAAATGTATCCAAGGTTTTACAAGGATATATTTAGGTGTGTGCATATTGGATTTCTGTGTATGCAAGAACTTGTGAGAGAAAAACCAATCAAAGCCACGATAATTTCAATGCTTCATAATGAGATTCAAGGCATTAATGTTCTCCATCCGTCAG
>Ga0228710_1010389_pt1 | contig 12465 bp, 5 predicted proteins | sample MedpolnodulmetaG_FD_177995 | JGI IMG/M metagenome (GOLD analysis project Ga0228710, IMG submission 177995) | Root nodule microbial communities from Medicago polymorpha collected in Santa Monica, California, United States - pink nodules | ecosystem: Host-associated > Plants > Roots > Nodule...
TATTTTTAATGACTTTACAAAGGGGTTGGATAGTGATTGAATTGAAAGGAAAATATAATTAATTTGATGGTTCAAATTGTAAAATATCATTAATTTAAAATGGGGGGTGAATATGCAAATAATAAAATACATGTTAAAATTATAAAATAAAATAATAAATGTTAAAATTATTTTTAAAATGGGTTGGAAAGCAGAAAGGCACGGACGCTACTCAGTACGTAGTGCCTATAGGCTGTGTGTCACCGAATTAATTGATTCCTCCTACCTATGGCGACCGGGATACTGGTCTGGTATCTGGAATCTTAAAGTCCCATCGAAGGTTAAAAATTTAATTTGGCGTATGTGCCGAGGATGTCTACTGACGCGTATCCGCTTGTTAGATAAAGGAGTAGTTTGCCCCACTAACTGCGTGAGTTGTGACTCTGATCATGAGGACCTCTTGCATGTTTTCTTTGATTGTCCTTTTTCTATACAGGTGTGGAACAGAACCGGTCTGTGGGGCTCGGTGCAACACGCCCTCTCTCACACGGCTTCCGTTACGGATGCTATTTTCTGTCTTCTCGAGAATTTGTCTGTCGAGTTATCTCAACGCCTGTCAACGGTTTTGTGGAGTCTATGGAAACACCGCAACATTAGAGTCTGGGACAATGTCACCGAGACAAGTGCTGTGGTTGTAGACCGTGCTAGGAATATGGTTACAGATTGGCAACTAGTGAACCCTCTGGATGTCCGTGCATCTACTCCACCTCCCCAGCATGCATCGGCTGTACCTCCAGGAGCCTCCACATCGCATCACCATGCTAGAATTTTGTGGCAGCCCCCCATGCCAGGGAGATATAAATGCAATATCGACGCGGCTTTCTCTTCTCACCATAACCGTACAGGTATTGGCATTTGTGTTCGTGACTCGGAAGGTATTTTTGTCTTGGCCAGGACTATCATATATCCGTGTACTGTTTCGGTGGATGTGGGAGAAGCTTTAGGGTTGCATTCTGCGCTGCAATGGCTGAGTGACATGCAGATGGATAGTGTGGACTTTGAAACAGACTCTAAGTTAACTGTTGATGTCTTCCTTGCTACCCGGAACGACTTGTATGAATTTGGTTGTATTATTTCTTCTTGTCGTTCTTTGTTTCGCAATTTATATTCTAACTCTCGGGTGGAGTTTGTTAGGCGACAAGCCAACGCGGTGGCTCATGCTCTTGCACGAGCAGCCACGTCTTCCGCTAGTCCCGCCATTTATTTTGATATACCCACTTGTATTGAAACTATTCTGATTAATGAAATGCTCTAAGCACGTTTCCCTCAACAACAAAAAAATGGATGACATGTGGCTGTTTTTTATTGGTTTGGGTAAATTGCCCACCAATTTTTAAAGGCGATTTAGAAAAAACCTTATAAATGAGAGATAACAACCATATTATTAAATGAAATGACTAAAATACGCTACGTATGTTAACTTGCGTGAGTTAACTCACGCTGGTATAAATTTTCAAATTTTTCACGTTGCTGGAAAACAACAAACTTCTTCATCATGACCGTGTTCAATTGGGACGATGTCCAATTATTAAAGCAGCAAACTTAAGGCCCTCCATTAATTAAATCACAACTACTCCTGTTATTTAAAAATACACGTGCCACCACCAATTTTGCTTTTTATTTATTGATTTGAGTCGGTTGGAAATTGGAATATATTTTGCAATTGTGAGGAGGCTTTTTACTAGAGCAAATACTAATAATACTAGTATATGAATATCACTAATGCAATTCCAAACTAGCGTGGCACTCTGCATATAAGATTTGTTTTTCAGCAAGCGTGACTTAAGTCACGTGAAAAATTTGGAAATTTATACTGGAGTTAACATGCGTAGGGGTATTTTGGTCATTTCACTTGGGAATGAGCAAAAACATTTGGATAAAGAGCAGTAACCATAATTGTTCGATTCCTTACCAACAAGATTGATTGAACCTGGCGAGGCGAAGGGTCTTTAGAAAGGATGGGCTAGAAAATTGTATTTGGTGTGGATATACATAAGGTGAAAGAGCTTTATTTGCAAGGGAAATGGTATATATAGCGACGGTTAATCTCAAGAAAGGCCAGCGAATTGTTGCAATTGCTGGTCAACACATGACCACCATGTTTTCCATTAAAACCGGAATAAAAACCACTCTCTCTTTACTCAAGCAATACTATTGTGAAATTCTCGGGAAGATTAATTCGCGTTATATAGCATTGCTGTATTTGCAAAGTGTTCATTTGTGAGTAATATTTGGTATGCGTTATTCAAGTGGCTTGGAGTCACCTTAGTGGTGTCGGGGGACCTATATACGTCCAATTGAGTAGACCTATGGTTCTGAAGGGGAAAGGGTGTTGTTGGTATGACATACGACGTTTTGACTCATATGAAAGGTAAGAAATGATTAGATTTTTTAATTCAATGGTATAAGGAGTGGAAGAGGTGACAAAATCGATTTTTTTTTAAGAAGGCGATTAAAAAATTGGATTTGAATCCTCTCATGCTCATTCTCTCATGTTGTCCTTTCTACCTTAATCCGAGTCATTTACTAACTTTTTTCTCTCTCTTCTTTATTATTATTCTTTCCTTCATGTATCAATCAACCGTTGGATTAAAAAATGGAAGATGGTTGAACTAAAAAGACTGGAGAGGATCCACATCCTTAAAAAATTATCACGGGAATGATTTTTGAGTAGTAACAAGACTACCTCGTGCATTTTCTACTAATGGCTCCGATTTCCAATAGATTGTATGATTAGATAACTTGATTGTATTTTAGGGTTTTGTCTTTGTTGGGATGGGAGCTTTTTGGGAGGGAGAAGTACTACTTGTACTTAATCCTATTGTATTGGTCAAGTATCACTTTTATTTCTCCTTTTCTAATAAAATCTCACTTTGCTATTAAAGAAAAACTAAGGTGGAAGTCATGCGAGAACTCTAAGCAATTGATTTCTCTAAAACACTAAAGTATAGGAAGTTTGTGTTGAAATGATTTTGAATCATTGGTGACGGCTATCGAAACCAAGGTGTTCCTCACTGGTACTGGAGAAACATTGATCAGCTTAAGGCAGAGACAAGCTAAGGGTAACTAACCGATGAATTAAATTTATGATGCTAACAACTGAATTAAATTTGTGAGGAGGAAAGGTATCCAACCAGCCCATTTATTGGCCAAGTTGGCTCTTACCGAGTCAAACTCTACTTAAACATGTCCTCATCTTCATTGTACCGTAGCCTAAATGCTTTGTACTAGTACTAGTATAATAACTATCACAAATGATAGTGATTTTACTAAAACAGAAAGTTCTAATGATCTTGATGAGACTCAAAAATATAAGCATTTGTGGGTTGAATGCGAAAATTGTTATGGATTAAATTATAAAAATATTGAAATAAAAAATGAGTATTTGTTCCCTAAAATAAAATGAATATTTGTGAACTTATGATTGATCGAGGTACTTAGAATCCTATCTCGTTATATTGGATTTATTTTCTATAAAAAAATGTTCTAAAAAAATTAATATTTACCGATATTTATAAATTATTAAAAGTCCCCAAAAGATGATATGTCTCATATTTTGGTCTATGAAGCCCCTAAAAGGTGTCGTGTGTGGTGTCCGGTGATTAGAAGTCTAGAAGGTTCTAACCCCCAAAAGGTTCGATCTGAATGTGATGTCTATGAAACCCAATATCATGTAATCTCTGTTAACATACTTGACCTATATGTGATATGTTTGGTTTTACTTTTGCTTTCTCATATCCATCGACACTTATGATAGAAGACGTGTCCTGATGTTCAACATGTGTCGTGTGCGACACCGACACTCATTTTCTCAAAATTTTATCTGTATTGACGTGTCCATGTCAGTGTCATGTTCAGTGTCCGTGCTTCAGAGTTGATATATATCTTACCTTGCCATTAAAAAAAAAGCCCTACGAACCTCCGATAAAACTTTCTACCACATCATAACTGAAAATTATCTATGTATAAAACGCTGAAGAATGGAAGCCTTCCCTAAAAAATACCGGGCTTTTGTCAACCAAATCATTTAGATCATCATAAATAGAAAGTTGGCCAATTCCATCGCCCAGTTCCAATGTCAAGAAAATCAATAACCAACTGTTTGACTCGAATAAATTGTTCTTGAATTAAAACAAAATTGATCGTTTAAAATTATGGATAAACATACAAAAAAATTAAAGGGTAAAATTAAAAATTAGTTAGATGTTGAAAATACAACTTATCAGTCATTTTTTTATGTTGCTAAAACTACTTTCATATTCAAATTGATAGGATATCAAAGTAGCATTTCTCTGTTCTTGCAAAATGTGTAGACAGTATATACAATAGTGTAGTCCAAGTACTTTTGGAACTCCCAAGACTCACAGAAACAAACTAACACTGCATATCATTTTTTTTCCCTTTCTGAGGGGAACACTAACACTGCATATCATGTTGTACAGTGTTGAATATTTTTTCCTATATACTCCACCGTCCCAAAATATAAGCAAAAAATGGTCGATCAAAGTTAATGTATTTGGTTCAAAATTTATACGATATACGTGAACTTATATTGACCAATTTTTACTTAAATTTTGGGACGGAGCGAGTAAGTCTTTCCAGAGATATATGTTGGTTCAAGTTGATAGAATGGTAACTCGGTCCATTGGGAGTGCCACAAGCTCAGAAGCAACATCTTTGAATGGAAGAACTCCTCCTTCTTTGCATTTAAATTTTGACAGTAACTTGGCTGCTTCTTCCTTTGTCATCTTTACCTTCACTCTAGTAACATTCATCCTTTCTCTTTCTCCAAATAATTCATCAATATAATTACTACCACAGCTTCTTCTTCCTTTCACCAACTCTTCCTTTTCATCTTTTTCCAAAATGGCATCATGATCTGAATTCGCGAACCGAACACTTTTCCTAACTGCCTTTCTTGTTAGGGGAGATATGATATTTTTATTGTCTACCTCATCTCTGTAGGTTAATGCCTTTGTGTCTTTGAATTTTGCTCCTAATTTTTCATATGATATTTTCCTATTGAGAAATTCCAGACAATCAAACAATATGCTAGGGATCATGGTTTTGTTTTTGAAAAAGTGGTAGTAGAAGAAAAGAAGTGTGGAAGGAAAAGAGGGGTGAGGAAAAATATGGACATAGAAGAGTGAATTTATAGTAGCTGATTATGAAGTATATGATATAAGGATAAGCATATGATATGTCTAGGGTGGCGGGGCACAAAGGGTCATGGACTAATTACCTGAATTTTTTTCTGCACAATATCAATTAAGTGACCTAGGCGTCAAGGAAGAGAAAAGTCATGCATGTCTTTGCCAATATTAGTCAAGCTTTAAGCTATTGATGGTTACATTGCATGGTCCCTCGCCCCATTGTCCTATTACAAGAAAACTTGAGTCAATTTTGTCTACTTATACATTCATGGAATATCGCTAGAAGTGTCACATGTATGTATGTTGTTTATGATAGACTAATGCTTAAAAATCATTTACATTTTCCAAAAAAAATTGTTATCTTTAAGTAAAAGTTCGGAGTCATCAACAATTTTACATCTAAGATATAATCGGTGTTGATTCAATAAAAATAAAAGACAAATGAATATAAATTGACTTTGAGAAAAAAATATTGGTTTTGAGTTGTGAAACCAATTGTGCATAAGGTTTACGGGTAGAAAAATGACACTAATTTATCGTCGTTAAAATTTCAAAATATTTTTAAGCATCGATTTACTTATAATTTGAGACATTTCTCCCTTACAATACACTCATTTATGAGATGTGACGAGTGAGTGATGATATATTGGTATAAAGATAAGTTTACATGTGAGATAAATGGCATAGATACCAAGTCTAACATACTCAAGAAAACTTGAGTCAATTTTGTCTACTTATATATTCATGGAATATCGCTAGAAGTGTCACATGTATGTATGTTGTTTATGATAGACCAATGCTTAAAAATCATTTACATTTTCCTATAAATTTTGTTATCTTTTAAGTAAAAGTTCGGGGTCATCAACAATTTTGCATCTAAGATATGATCGGTGTTAATTCAATAAAAACAATATACAAATAAATATAAATTAGCTTTGAGACACAATAATGGTTTTAAGTTGTTTAAACCAATTGCACATAAGGGGGCGTTTGATATGTTAAACAGTAAGTATTGGACAAAACAACATAACACAAGGCAGAACGGTATAAGACAAACTTTTATGGTATTGAATAATTTTTTATCTTTACCATTTTTATGGACAAAAAACTATTTTGGTATTTTAAACAACTTGTAGGTGGGACAAAAATTTGTGTTGTGGTTTAGTGAGGGACAAGAACTTCAGTTTCTGTCATATCCAAAAACAGTTTTACAAATCAAACATGATACAACTAGAGTTGTCTTGTTCTGTCGTTCCTTCTTTAGCAAATCAAACGCACCCATAAGATCTACATACTAAAAATGAAACTAATTAATCCTAGTTAGAATATCAAGATATTATTAAGCATCAATTTACTATAATATGAAACATTTCTCCGTTACGATAAATCTCATTTATGAGATGTGACAAGTGATGATATATATTGGTATAATGTATAAATATAAGTTGACATGTGAGATAAATAGCAACGATACTACGTCTAACATACTCTTTGAAAAAACAACTTAGTTTGCCGTAGATAACATATATTTATTATTGAAAGTGTTTATGTATGAACTATTTTTATACGAAAAGATAAAATAAAGTTAGTTTTTTTATAAGTTACTACATCATTTTCAAAAAGCTATCTTGGAGAGTTTTTGAATAAGTTGAAAAAAACTTATGAACATGTATCCCAAAAAAAAAACTTATAAACATGTAATAAAAAAATTCATAATTTTTTTCAAATGGTCTAAGAAATGCTTATATTAATATATAAACTCAAACAAGTTCATTCAGTTAGACTATAAACACTAAACAGGGATGGCTCAAAGGAAGGGCGACCTAGGACACCACTTTTTGTGGGCATCAAAATTACGATTTTTAATTAGTATAGTTAGTACTATATATATATATATATATATATATATATCGATTTAATTTTAACCCACTTTGAATAATTTTATTAAAAATATACTTTTAAAGAATAATGATTATAAATGAATCTTCTACAACAAAAATACAAGAAAAATGAAATTCAGATAATTAAAAAGACATTCAAATAACTTTATTGTTTATAAAAATAAAAAAACACAACTTTATTAATTCACCTGAGACATAAAAAATGTCAGGACTGGTGGGGTGGACACCCTAAATACTCGTTGTTGAAAGAGTCAATACACAAATCAATGCCGTACATGCAGGGTGGTTAGAGCCTTTAATAATCATCCAATTGTGATTGTGAATTAAACACTTTTGCAATCAATTTCACTTGTGGGGTTGAAAGGGTCAATACTTCATCAGATAAATGGAACACCTTATACCTTGACTTTTATTAGTCTTTAATATTTTGGCCAGTATTGAAGAGATTGAATTGACATATCCGTAAGAGCTAACCACACATTATAATTATAATTATAATTATAATTAGATCTAATTAATCCAGTAATCCTGCATTCCACTCCACGTAAATCTTACTGTGTGATTGTTGTTTTCAAGCACTAAATTCTTCTGTCACCACTTGCAGTTAACTTACGATATAGTGTTATCGTGAAGGACCCGTTTAACTTAATTCATTCGCCATGCAATTAAGTCTAAATCACTAAAAATGGAATTGAAATACAACTTGAGAGCCACGAAAAAATGGGGACTAAATCAAATATGTAGCTACCCTGCGGGACACGAGTGTATAGATAAACACATTCACTTGTCTCCTTTTTGTTTTTGTTTTGAAAGTATTGGTCTCCTTACAAAATTAATTAAAAAATCTGGTTTTAGATGACTCTTCTAAGTTGAGGCATATGTTACACTTAAAAAAATTGTGGATAATTTCCTTTTAAAAAAAGTTTGTGGATACCAATGAGAAATAACCACCTGAGTGAATTTGCAAGTAGATATTCGCAAACTAATCTTTGTTCTATTTGTTAGAAAAATTGTATGACAAGTTTTCATTTGTTGTTGGGTAAATTATCTACGATTTTTTTAAAATTGCCCTCTACATGTTACATGTTTGTGTTAAATTTTGCTTTTTTATTTGAAAAATGTCAAGCATGTCACTTTTTTATCCCTGTCTTGAAGACTTAAAGGCGGGACACTGTCAAGTCAAACGAGGATTATGTAACACCAATCCTATGGATAATGGATAAGAAAGACCCAATTTTCTCAAGAAAATACCACTGAATCTAATTTTTGTGAATTTAATTAAATATGGAATTTAGGTAAAAAGGTTTTCTATTTCTCTGTTCATGGATAAAATAATATTTTTCCATCTTATAATCGTTATCTTTATAAAGAGTAACCCATTTTTTATTTTTATTTTTAAAATGGAGAAAGTGAATTTGTTTATTAAATTAAAGTCACACTAATGATCATTTACAACCATCTTCAAAGTGACTTAAACTTTGTACTTTAAGGTTACAAGACAACTAAAACATGGTTAGGAATGGAAATTCCCCCAAGCCAGTCATATAATCAATAATTACCATAATCTACTAAACTCAGCAATCCTCTACCCACCATCCAGAACTTCTTGTGCAGAAAAAAAGAGAAGCGGAAACAAGGGATTACCAAAAAAGAAAGCTTTGCAGAATATTAACGATATTTTTTATCCACTTGCAAAAAGTAGAATCAATATAAAAAGTAATACAAATACAAAAGTACCTCCAATTTTTTTTTGTCATGCATGTTGATAGCCTCAAAAGTAATACAAATACAATAGAGTTGCCTGTCTTTGATGAATCCTCTTTAGTTTTAGAAATACGCTTAGGAGCAATAGTATCAAGTCAGTCATAAAGCACTTTGGTATCGATCTTGAATTTGAGAGTTAAGCATAACAATACTAAAATGCTAAATTTCTTGAGAGTTTCTCTTTATGCACCCTCTAATTGCTCAAAAATCCAACTACCGTCGTTTGAGCGGTAGTTAACTGATGTTCGCCACAAAACAACAGTTAAACTTTTTAGATCGGTCCAATCTCTTTTCAACTCGATTTAACCGATTTTAATAGACCTCTGAACAGTGGCTAACTATTGTTGGAAGTAATTTCGTCATTTCAGAGTCTTTGAGAGCACACATGGAAGCAATTTTCAAATCTAGGCTCTGCGCCGGGGGGGGGGGGGCCCAGAGGTCCTTCCTTGTATAGAAAGCAACTCTTTGCACTTTCATTTTTGCTCTTCACACATACCGAAAATATCAAAATACCCCTGGTGATAGTTACATGTTGCTCGCTCGCTCCACAACAACATTTGTGGAGCGGCAGTAGTTAACTGTTTTGGGGAGTATTTTGGTATTTTTGTGGTGTGTGGGAACAGAAATGGAAACGAGAAGAGCAATTTTCCCTTATGGAGCTACTCGAGCTTTGAAAAGAATCCCTCGCATTAAATTCATCTACAGATTTTTCAACTCCTCCCGTATTCATTCCTCCTCTTTCCCTCTTGTTGGAACAATAGTCAAAATTAGTTGAAATATTTTTCTGTCACCGAAGAGATTACTAAGCTGAGTCGCGGACTAGGTCGCTCTCTTTAAGACGTTTCGTGGCACTGTCCAAAATTGTGCAAGCAGACTATCAACCACGACGCCTCCAGGATAAAATAGCCCAGCTACAACTGTATCAGAGTCCTATTGCACTATAGGATCTGTTCTAGAAATACACCTTCAAATATGGTGCTAAGACCACTTTAATATGGTATTTATACCACTCTATTATGGTACTAAGACCATTCTTATATGGTATTAAGACCATTATAATATGGTGTTTCCACCACTCTAACCTCTAACTTCTCCAAGAGCATAAAACATAAAACATGGATTATATTCTTAAGATCATTCTTATTTTCCGAAGGGACGCTTTATCTCAAAAGAGACTTTGATCTTAAGAATACTCTTATTTTCGAAAGTACAAAATTTACCGAAGGGACTATGTTCTTAAGACTGTTCATAATTTTGAAGAGACGTTATAAACCGAAGGGACTATGACCTTAAGAACACTCTTTAAATCCGAAGGACAGAAAAAGAGGGAGAAGAAAAGAATAGCTCGTCAACACAACCTAAAGGAGGGAGAAGAGAGAAAAGTTCTTTGACAACTCAAGATAACTTTTTAGTGTAAGAAGTGAGGAAGAGGAGCTCAATTTATAGGTGAATAGCCAAAGATAAGTTACAAATCCAATGGCTATGATTAGTTGACCGTTAGAAAATCAATGGCTTGATCTCGCCTCATAAATGAACACTAATTGAGAAAGTTGACATGAGAATTTTTTTAATTCACACAATAACACTTAAATGTGTTCCAACAATCCCCCACTTGAATTTAAAAAATGACTTAGAGGTTTCTATTAAGATTGCATAAGCAAATGAGTCTTACGACTTAAACCTTTGCGTTCTAAGGTTGTGCATAAGCAAAGGTGTCTACGACTTGAACCTTTGCGTAGTGAATAAGATTCAGATTTTACTATAGTGACTCGTAGTCTTGAACTCTATCTCTGACATCAAACCACACACAACCTTTTCTTAGGTGTATTATCAAAACGCATGTGCATTAACGGCCTTGCACGTCAATCCCGATTTAGTGAACGCTCTAGGAATTTTGCCTATAGAATTCCATAGGAAGCGGCCCCCACTTCCACATTCACAAAGGTGAGTCTATCAAGAGTACTCATGTATCTAGGTACTCCACTCCATATAGATTATAGATCTCATTAAGAGTTTCTATTATCTCAATCTCTTATCGCTTCAGGAATCATGCCTTTTATGATTTATTATAGCATGTTCACCTCATATCACTTCACAACTTGGTATTACCCATTGAACCTATATCTTGGGATCTCCAGTCATTTAGGTCGGGTTACCATCACGAGTGATTCCATAGGCACTAGTCCAAACTTCATTGATGTGTTATGGACTTTCTCTCTAACTAGTCCTTTCGTCAAAGGATCGGCTAAATTTTCATCGGTGTGTTCATGATCCACTCTTACAGCCCATGTGTAGAGTATGTCTCTAACAGTTCTGTTCTTATGACGTATGTCATCTCTTACCGTTATAATAACGGTTCTCGATTTTTGCAATAGTCGCGGTACTATCGCTATGGATCAACACAACTGCAATTGTTTTCCCATAAGGGAATCTCTGCTAGCAAGCATGTTAACCAACTTGCTTCCTCACTAGTTGTTGCTAGTGCTATCTTCTCAGACTTCGAAGTAGACTGACAATCAAAATCTGAAGTCAATGATGAAATGAGGTAGATTCTTCTCTGAATTTCAAAACCCTAACAAAAAAATTTCTCAGATCCAAAAATACCCACCATTGGAATTTGATTGTTTACTCCTAACCATTGATATTGTTTTTTTTTCCAGTTATGTTGTGTTGCCCTCTGATTTTTCTTCTGGAATGTGATTGTTAAAGGTTTACACTTGAGAATAGGAGAAGAAGATGGCTTGGTTTCAGACACCAGTGTAATGGTTATTATGTTTCATCATTTTTTTATTTTGAATTTGAGCTGTTAAATGTTTTAGATTTGAGTTTGTTGTGTTTTTTCCTCTATTTTTTAGTTGCAGGTGTAGGGAGACACAAAGAAGAAAGACAACTCAATTTCCGAGTATGTCAGAAACCAACATTCATGTGCAATTTTAAAAATCTTTATTTTTTCTGTTTGTTTATTTTTTTATTGTTTTTGTTCAATTGCAAAATGGTTGTAAGGTATTGCTATCTTATAATAATAATAGTCTGTTGACTTAGATTCATTATGTTAGTGACAATTCTCATAGAAAACTAGGGTTTATACGAGTTGGATTCAATATTTGCTTTGGTTGAAATTATATGGCCTACAAATTTCTTTGGAAAGGTTAACATGATAAATAGTCTTTGTTTTGTGATTTTATATTTTAGATTATTGAGTTTTGATGGTTAACATAATTTTTCCTTCTTACCCTCTGTTTTTGATTATTTTGTTGTGAAATTTATCACTCACAAAGTGTTTGAGAAAACGTCTCAATAAAAAAAATGACTGATATTGTTAGGGTCACATGGTACTAAAGATTTCACGACATGAATTGAAACAAAAAGTGATATATTGACTAGCTATTTTTGATTTTTTCTTTGATAATCTTTGTGTTATAAAAGGGTAGTCTTTGATTGAATGTAATTGTACACGAGCAAATCAAACATTGCTTGCTCCCTTATTCTTCCTTTGTTGCTTCTTTTGTTAATCTGAGCTTTAAATCAACTTTCTTAGTTTCTAAAGATGTTCTTTATTATTTTGTTCCGATTACTTTCTATCCGAATATGCAAGCCATGCTATTTTG
>Ga0228710_1010390_pt1 | contig 12465 bp, 9 predicted proteins | sample MedpolnodulmetaG_FD_177995 | JGI IMG/M metagenome (GOLD analysis project Ga0228710, IMG submission 177995) | Root nodule microbial communities from Medicago polymorpha collected in Santa Monica, California, United States - pink nodules | ecosystem: Host-associated > Plants > Roots > Nodule...
ATCTTAGCACTTAAATGCTAGAAGAAATTTGTTGTCTGATTATTGTTTTACAGCCCTGTGTTATCATGGACTACTGGTTTTACATATTTCTTTCTAATCTTTTCCATTAGTCTTCTCAAAGGATTGTTCTAAAATTTAGGCATCTGTCTCTACAGTCCATCGTTTGGGCATTGGCGTTAATGGGTCTGACATTTTGAAACCCCTAATGTAAATACATTTTAAGAAATTTTACTCAGTACCCTACATTTAATCGCCATATCCCACACAAAAGTGAAAAATTCAGAACATTATTTAAGAAACATTAGCTATTTTTTAGTGTTGACTTAGTCTACACAATTGTTTCTTTTTTGTTTTTTCTTAAACGTAAATAATTTGCATTCAGAATGATTCCTTAGAAATAGATGGACGGCTTAGAAATGCTTAAGATATGAACTTTTTTGTAACGCACATATATAGAGAAGGGAACTCTTGTGCAGATAGTTTTGCTAACCTTGGCTTAACTCTATCTTCATTTGTTTGATTCCCCTCCCTTCCTTCTCAGATTAGGCAAGATTATGCTAGAAATAGGTTAGGTTTACCTAACTTCAGGTTCTCATATTTTTGAAGAGGTCTTGACCTAGTTCCCCTCTTTTTGTATGCTCATCTTTTTTAATATATTTTGGTAATGCTCTTTGCATTACTATTAGTTTAAAAAAAAATTGTATTTAGAAATTTTTTCAAATGTGAAAATCCAAAATTCCATAATTTGACCCACGTTCCTTTTTTGATTGAATGATGGATATACACCAAACTTAATTTCAGAATAGGCGAGTGTTTCCTAAAAATAAAAAAAATAGGCGAGTGTTCACCTTTTTCTACCCCAGATTTTTAGGTGTAGCCAATGCTTTTGGCTTAATTCTAAGTGTGAAAACTTAATGTTCACTATTTAGAATGAAAAATTTGGAACATTAGGATCATTTTTTTTCAAAATTCATATTTTAAATTTTTCAAAATGTGAAATTGGACTCATTAAGTAAAAAAAATTCGGAACATCTTTATGTTTTAGAATTTCAAATTATCAGAAAATGAATATTAGTTCTAATTTTAAATACTTCAAGAAAAAGAAAAAAAACGTTTTTGGAAATTCATATGGTTTGTGAGGGGTATGGGGAATTTAGTTCAAATGTAAGATTTTCTCTATTTTGAGAAAAGCATGTATATCAATCAATTCAATTTCAAGGCATGAATCGAACACTTTAGGTCACATTTGTACAGAGCTGCAAAGTAAGGCCTAGATTCTAATCACTAAACCTGAATGGAAGTAAGTGGTGTTAACTGTTAGTATTGGAATTTGATATGTAACGACTCAAAATCAAAAGCCATTCTTCTGTCAACTCTGTTCCTCATGTATGCTTAGTCTTTTATTTGATTTAAGAACTAAACATCAATTATTTGACCCAACAAAAAGAGGAACTAAACATAAACAAAAAAAAAATCACCAAAAGCATAAAAGAAGATACATAAATAGACGTTTTTTGTACATATTAAATTTGACAAAAATGTATTCTATAGGAAAAAAATATATATTTGACATAATTAGTTATTTTACTGAGTTGAGCCTGAGTTTTGGTTTTATAAGTAATGTCTAATTAAGTTAAATATATGTTTACTGTACAATTTTCTTATCATTATTCTCCAAAGTATGTCCCCATTTGGGTCTTTTCTAGATTATCTAATTTCAAAGTGATAAATGATGTGCAAATATTTATAAAAATTAATTCAGTTATTTGAGAGTAAATAGAAACATAATACTTAAATGTAAATAAAAATTAATTGCACAACAACATTAAATATTGTAATAATTGTTTTCTTTGTATGATTTAAGTTGATTATTTTTTAGGTCGTTTCCTGTATAAAAAATTAGCAACTTATGACTTGTTGTAATTGTTTTATAATATAAGAGATATGAATACGCTTCTTAAAAAAAACGTTGCAATGTCTAATTTATTAAAAAAAAACTTAATTACCAAGTATTGTATTCTTTTAGAAAAAGAATATGCTAGTAATTGTATTAGATGTTCTTACTCTTTGTTTGTATATAGTGATGGTGCAAAACAAAAATTCGATCATAAAATATGACGCTAATAACATATGAATACACTTTACTAAATAAAAACATATATCTTGACCAAAAAAATAAAATGAATACACTTCTTAAATAAAACATATGAATACATGTTTGTGTAGTTTTTGAATGTTATTCCACTCACTTTTCAAATTTCTTTGTCATTGGTTGAACAATACTTAATCATCATTTGGCTATCCAGCGGTTCCAACATTTTTTTAAATTGGTTTAACCGATTTAAAAATTATTGTGAACAATGGTTAATTGTTGTTGAGGGTAAAAAAGTAATTTTGAGATGGATGAGAGACATATTGTAAGCCTAAGAACAATTTTTATAGTTTTTTTACACAGTTAGGTGATAGTTATTAAACAAAAAAATCATATAGTTTTATAAATAATGAGGTAAAATAAAATAAATTTTGCAAAACAATTAATTTTGTTCCATATTAAAATACGATCATTATTAAAATAACAAAAATTATATTAGAAAAAATAAACTTCCAAAATAAATTTTAGTCAAATTAATTCGAGTTAATGAGATTGTCATGTCTCGCATATTCATCCATTTGCCTTCTGTAAGTATAATGAAATTGTCAAATGTGTGTCTAATGTATAAAGGAACAATATTGGGTAATTTGATATGACTAAGTTAGTTATTAATAACCGAGGTTTGTAATACAAGCTTGTAACCTAAGTAGGAGAAAGTGTTGGAACTTGGAAGATCTTTGATGTGAAAAAAAATACTTGTTAATAATCGTTAGATATATTTTTACAAAATAGAAAATGTCACCTTACTCCTTCCATTCTCAAATCTTTAACTCAATACCACTAGACCAACTCCCACAACTCCCACAAGACAATAGTATTATATGGTTTTAGTGTCACCTGAGTTCAATTTGTTATGTACCTTTCATAGAATTTGCTAACATCTTCACTGAAATAAACAAATCAAATTAAAGACTTAGCAAGATATATTTCTGATTAGGATCCGGAGTTTGAATCCCCTCAAATACTTGAGGGACCATTTCAAAGAGAGAAAGACAAAAACAATTTAATGTTAAAATATTAAATATATTAGATATGCTTTTCTTCTCTCTCCAAAATGGGACCTTACTTGAGGGCTCCAGAATTACATAGTTATCGTTTTTCAATGGATTGATCTCTGATTTCAGAGCAACTCAATGGAGACAATAGGGATTAGTGAAATGCTAATGTAGTATAATTGAATCAATTCAATTCATGTACTATGCATAACTGCACAATGATAAAATTAAAAAAAATGCATTTAAGTTGGCGACCGAGTACGCGTACGATTTGTACAACAACATTAAATAATAAACATATATAAATATACACCTCAAAATCTGGAACTCCAAACTTAAATGTGAGTATATAATAATGAATATAAATGGGCCAATCGCCAATAGTTCGCCTTAAATCTCTATACCTCAGTCAGTAAGCCAATCTTCCTTTCTCAATAACTTCAATCCATTCACTCTGTTCATTAACATCAATAAATTTGGCCAAACTACATTCCAACATTGATAGGAGTTACATAGTTCACAGCACATATGGTAGCAGGTCACATAAATATTCGATTTCTTGCACAAGATCAGACCCAGAAAAGCAATAGGCCAAGGACCTGAATGAGAAAATCAAGTTAAGATGATACAGGCTTCCATGTTCCTATAAAATTTTACATCAGTTCTCATCAAGAGCAATATCAGCAGGGTCTCCGATCCAAGGTCTCCCTTCCCTCCATCGAAACCTTATTCTTAGTTTACCATTTGCATCTACTCCTACAACATGCCCCCTGCTGGCGTGCGTCTCCATCCCCCATCCCCATCTCGGTGATACAAGTCCATCTCTGATCCTTACTTTGTCCCCCACTTTATATGGTCTTACCCGTTCCATTTCACTTGCCTTACAAAGCCATAATCTCTCCACAAAACAGAATGATACCCATAAATTATCATCTTCCACCCGATGCACCACCCCGATGCTTGAATGACTCACTTCCCCCCAATGGTGGGTTGGAGTGGAAACTGATGCTCTAACCCTTACCCAGTCTCCAATACATAGCTCCTTCTCTTCTACCACCTCCACTTCTGATGGGTCTAACATCCATGTTCTTGAACCTGCTGGAGTGTATATCCTAAGTTTTCCATCAGCATCAATTGCTTGTATAGTACCAATACTAGCATGGGTGTGCCCTGACCACCCAAACCTAGGCTGTTTTACATATTGTTTAACTCTAACCTTCTGTCCCACAAAGAGTTTGTCAACTCTTTCAAGATGGGAACTTGGTCCCACCCATTTTTCTTGTTCCCCACAAAAGCCAACAAAAGTGCTTCTGTCAGTTTCACCTCCTTCATAACCTATTCCTTGAACGACACCGACACTACCTGGGCCAATTGATTTCCAATTATTTACGTTTTCTTTCAGCCTCACCCACTCTCCCACTTCAAAGATTTGTTCTGCCTGCAGATCTGAAGGATCGCCTTTCCACAGTCCCGACAAACCAAAGAATGCAACCCTGACTTCTCCATCCGCATGAATACTGGTTATAATACCTTGAGATTCAGGCTGAGCCCCGCTCCAACCAAACCTGGGTTCAGCCAAACCAGGTCGGAACCTAACATACTGCCCAACTTTAAAGCTAGGAACCTTTTCAACATCTGTATAATGAGTGATCCACTTCCCTTTACGGAAACAGCAAGCCAGCTCCAAATATCCAGAATCCTGTACACTATGCACAACAGCTAAACTCTCTCTCCCAACACTATTCCAGTCATAACTTGGTCTATTTCCCAGGCTTGGTTTAGAGCGTACCCAATCTCCAACCTCAAATCCTGGAAGTCGTTCTGCATCTCCAGGAGAAACTTTCCACAAGCTCTGCCTACCAGTGACCCTCGCCTACAAACAAAAAACATTTAAAACACATATTGTCTGATGTAACCTCAAGATGAAATCAAATCAAATAACTAATTAGCATTTGCAAAACTTTGATTTTAGCCATATAAAGTGGCAAAATTCCCCCACATATATGCTATTACCTAGGCAATGTTTATATGGCTTTATAAGATTTAATACTAATCCGGGTCTATTACTATTTAGGTCCTGTTTCGTAGTAGTTATGGAACTGTACTTACATTGAGGGTACCATCCATGTCAATTCGCACTATTTTTCCAACAGTTGCTGGTGATTCATTTGACCACCCAAGCCGTGGCTGATTAACGGATTGCATCACACGAATTTCTTGTCCCACCTCAAAAGGAGGAACTTTCTCCACATCAGTGACCGAGCAAGAAAAAGGCTTACTTCTGAAGCAAAAGGCAACACCCATATCACCATCCTCTTCCAAGCTATGAATTACACCAATACTGTTTCTTGTAATATCCTCCCATCCATATTTTGGAGAAGATACTGAAGCTTTCACTCTGACCCAATCTCCAACCTGATTTCAGATATATTAACAATTTAAATACAGGAAAACAATAATAAGGCATTACACAGTAAGTACAAGGTAACAAACTTAAAATGGAAGCAGATGATCAACATCAACCAAAAGAATTGTCACCTTAAAATCTTCCACCTTCTCCATATCAGATGGATCAGCTTGCCATGGTATGGGTCGATTTGGTATTTCTATTATTAAGAGACCATCATTCTCAATCTCACTTATTCTTCCAACACTGTGATGTGTCTCACCACCCCAAGCATATCTAGGTTCTGCGACAGATCGCTTCACACATACCCTATCACCAATCTGTAAGACAAATACAAATCATGTAACAAAGACAGGACAAAAATATTAAGTCACAGAATTAAAATAATCTACATTCCTCTTACCCTAAAAGGAGGAACATGCTCAATCTCCTCTGGTTCACAATGCCATGGATTTTGAACATAGCTCAACTCAACTAACAAACTACTGTCAGGTCGGATACAATATACAATGCCAATGGTTCCTGGTACCACATTTCCTAATCCATGCTTTGAAGTTGTAAGTGTTGGACGAACACGAACCCAATCTCCAACCTTGAACTCCTCAACCCGTTCCATCTCTGCTGGGTCAGCTTTCCATCCTCTGGATGCTCCAGGAAATCCAACACGGAGGATTCCATCCTCTGGGTCAACACATAATACTGTCCCAATGCTGTCACGTGACTGCCCACGCCAACCAAACCTAAAAGAAACAATGATCATCGAAGTTAAAGGCAAATGGGTGAAAGCACACAAGGCCCAGTAAACAAAATTTAACAGACCAGACCTAAGTTGGCGGCCTGTATATAACTTCTTCTGTTCATTTTTAGTTTTAACTAAGATTTTTTTACACATACCAAGAAAATCAATAAATTATGTTACTTTTGATAGAACTCTTTTTCGATAATATCATTAACTATTTATCATGCCACTCCACCTATTTATCTCACTGCAACTTAAGGATATAGTTGGCAACAATAGCTAATGTTGCATTGAACTTTGGAAACAAACAACAATAGTCATCTCTGGCATGTTCATCCCTAGAGTTGTTTTTCCAGCCATGTTCTATGTCCATCCCTTTAGAGTTAGCTTCAGCTTGAGTGCAAGTTTGAACATATTTACGAATAATATCTTAGACAGAGAGAGTGATGCATATCATAACATATGAGGATAATTTGCGTTAGTTTAGCGACACATGACTAGTCTCATTTTTAGGGATCTTGTAAGGAACCTTGTCTTATTCTTAGAAATTTTATCTGATCTTTAGTAAATTACTTGCTCCCTTGATTAAGATCAGAAGTCTAGTACTTGACCTTTTTTGTTTTGCATATACAGGGGTTAGGGTTTTTTTTTGTCTTTCATCGTATAAATCGAATCGAATGTCTAATACTATGCCAAGTCTCCAGTCTCAAAATTTTTTCCTCACTAAACCCTATAACTTCAACCATCATTAAGATGTATATGGAAGCTATAGTGGTTTAATTTCTCCTCTCCCTCTTATTTTATCTTCACTGTACATTTTTTCCTGTTTCACAAATTGGAATTTGGAGAAGTTTAACTTTTTATCCCGTGGAAAAAATGGCATGATAACTAGAAGAGTTGTAACTAAAAGGAACAGAAACTCCTCCACATTACACAGGATCTATGAAATCTGTATGTGACTAGTGTCTAAAAAAGATAAAAGGAACCCACCACCCACCACTGCAGGCGTCTAACTTAAAAAAGCCATTACATTGCATGCATAAATAAGTGTTGCAGTTATGCAAACATCATACCTAGGTTCGCTTACATCTCCTTTCAGTTGTACATGCTGTCCCCTATCCAACGGTATGAGTTTTACAATTTCACTTGTCAGAACACGAACCTCGCCCGAACAAAATGAAACGATGAGATCATCATTATCTTTGCCTGGCACACTTTGCACAAAGCCAACACTATTTGGTTTAGCACCTTGCCACCCATGTTTTGGTTCTGTGACTGTTCTTTTGAACTTCACCCAATCTAATGCGTCAAATCTACATATAGCAATAAGTAAACAAATTTTAATGCATATTTGCTGCATAAGGAAAAATTATAAATATCATATCCAGTAAAAAAAATCCATAAAATGTTTTTCACCCACGTTATAGGAGATAAATGAACTCCTCTATTCACGAGTGCCTCCATCAAATCTTCGGATAACCACTCTCGGGGTAGACCTTCTAAGATGTCTCGTAGTGTCTTGCCTCTATCACAAAACAAATCTATCAGTCACGGTAATGATTTGGAATTCAATGTGTCTAATATGCTGATGTAGACGAACAATTAACAGCTAAACACAAAATATTTGTTGAGAATAACTATTCAGATGTTTAGAGAGACTAAAAAATAATTGAAATTTAATGAAAATGCAGTGTCTTGAGCTGTGAACTTGTGACTTACCTGTGGTTTCTGACTTCAATATCAGCATCAGGATTCAATAGCATCACAACAAGCCAGTCCAGGTTTTCACGTATCATTTTTGCTGTTTCAGCTGCTATATGGAAAGCATTATCACCCTCATCATCCTGCACAAAAATTACATTAGAATCATAACTAACAAAGATGTAATTGTAAGCTTCCTTCCGAAAGATAGGGAAAATATTAACTTTCAATTATTTCCACTAAGTAAACAAAATTCAAAGTAAAAATAAGTTGCACATACCAATATTGGATCATGCACAAATGAAAGTGCAAAGGTTCAAATACATAGTTAATACAAGGAGCACGACAAATAAAAAAAATATACATTTCACTGTCATGGCAGCAAGCACATAATCCTAAATATATCAATCACAATTCATTCCAGAATTCAATTCAGTTATTTTAATTAATAGAATAATCTCGATGTTCATTTTATGTCTTCTCCAGCATACTTGCTAAGCTTAAATAGCAATCATGTTCGCTAGACGTGATAACCCTCCAACCGCCTTTAACAGTTTAGTTTATCAAAGATTAAAATTAAATTACTCGAGAGTGGCTACAGCAAATACTGATCTCAGAAACAAACAAGTCATACCGATCTGGTGAAGTAAACAGATACAACTTTGTTTATGGAATAAGAAAACAGGGTAAATAAGACCTCATGAGCAATGACCAAAGAACCATCCACAATAATGCTACCAGATCAAACTTTAACATTATTAATTATTCGAATTTGGGTTACGCCTAACTCAAACACAAAAACTAGCTCAGGGGGCGAGTAATGCCCAAGTCTTATAAGAACTACTTTGACCATATCTCTACTCTCAAGTCAATATGGGATCTCAACACACCTCGTCACACACATAGCATGACATCTAGAGTATGGATAAATGTGGATCGTTAATAACAGATCTAAGATATACTTCGATACCATATTAAAATTTCAACTAGGCCCAACTCAACTGTAAAAGCTAGCTCAAGGGATTAGATTTGTCCAAACCCTATAAAAACTATTTTGGCCATATCTACTAGTAATGTGGGATCTTAACATTAATTATAGCTTTAGTTATAATTATAATTATATATGAGATCAAATGGAGGAAATGAGAACTTGTAATAAAACCTGCAAATTATAATCCGCCCCAGCATCTAGAAGCAGCCCAACACACGTCTTTGCACCCCTAGCTAAGGCCAAGTGAAGAGGTATACTATTGTGCACATTTCGAATGTTCACATCAACACCAGCAGCAAGAATAACCTACTCAGAGCAAGCAAAACATATTAGCACATTCAAAATATTTATGGATACATTGTCATTTTAAACAAGAAGGTGATCCACAAACCTGAACCAAGTCCACGTCATTTGTCATAGCAGCTGTATGCAAAGCTGTCCTCCCATTCTGTGAATCTTGAGCAGATGGATCAGCTCCTGCTGTAAGCAATATCTGCACCAAGTCTCTCCCCTCTATATATGGCATGAACAAAAAAGAAAAGATGATTAAACTATTTTGTAAATAGAAGAAATAGCGAAAACAACTTTAAGAATATCCATGCATTAACTCTCAAATTTGAAGTGACTTTTGAAGGCAAACATGGAGATTCAACTGAACATTATTGAGTTATCACACCCAAGGGCATTACTTCAATTATGATCAAAATGAGCATAGCAATTAAACAATCTAACATCATGATGATATTTTGCTTCCACTCAAACCCAGATGAATAACATCGCTTCATGCTTGAGTTTTCTTCCTTTATTTCCTTATTAAACTTTGCTCACAGTTTTTCTTGCACTGGAGGATTCCTTACCCTTCAAAAGTTGTTTCTCGCCTTTCTATCTGAATCCTTGAAATTGACATGTAGTCAATCTTCAAGGATTACTGGACAAATTTTGGATATCTTTTTCTTGAGACATCATCCTAGTGATTAAAATACAGCTAACATTACAGCTTTAAAATGGATGCAATATAACAACCAGGCGACCAAATATTGTAGTAAATAAATAAATAGCTCAATAAAAGAATAGCCAATCCTCAAAATCACAATCAACCAATGATGATTTGCATACCACTTTCATGGTCTTTCTTAGAAGCGGCTGCCATGCACAAGGCAGTGCCAATAGGGCTTGGTATGTCAATTGCTTCAGCAATCTCATCAGCAGTTGCAACTTCCACCCATCTCTTCACAACAGAAACATTCCATGTTACTACACACAAGTGCAGCGGTCTACAACAACATAGAAAAATTGTATGATGATTTGCACATATGCGATAATTAATAATAACAGAACATTATCTCACTGTATGGGTACAATTATGAACAAAATGACACATAAGGATATTCTTATCTACTACTGTCTAATGTATTAACTGCACAACAATACCATCCTAGACTTGGAACGTAAAATTCCAAAGAAAGCAATGCGATTCTCGAATTCTGGGTATGCTTAAATTATCAGATTCAGTTTGAATTGGATCTTTGGAAGAATAATAGTAACAGATCAACTAGTATATTACTTCATTTTTTTTTTGTATACAAATTATTTCTCAGTAGAATTCATAATCATTTTCCTAAGAATTAAGAAACAGAATTCCTTACTAAAAATGATAAAAACATTTTATGTCATATCCTTTGCTATTCAAAAGAACCTAGAATAGGTTGTTACAATAGGTTCAAATAGGAATAACGGGCTTTCCCTCCAGCAAACAATAGGATAGCGTAGAAATATTGAATTGTACAGTAAAAGCAAAAAAGCTATCATCTTCAATGCCTAACCTAACAATAATCCCTAACTCTATCATCAGAAAAGTAAAATCTTATTCTAGGATACATGCATAAAAGCCCGAGATCTGTAAAGACCAAGAGAATATATAAATAACTATTCAAAAATCTTACAACATATGACTGGAAATTTTGCAGCAAAATATAAAAGGAAAACACAGTGATGATGAAACAATAACTAGAATAACTAGCTTCACTTATGTAGTATAATGATACTCAGCTTCAATCATTATTGAAACCAGAAATGCAGATTCAATGTAAAATTGGTTCACAGAAATATATCATCCCGTTACCATCCTTAAATGTTTTCAATGATACAAGAGGATAAGAAATAATTAAAGTAATTCATAGCACCTCCTCCAGTCAAGCTACATCTTTCAACATGAAGGTACTATGCTATGACTGAAAAAAACATGCAGCGAACCAGAACACTATAGATGTGAAACTTCAAGTTGATGACAAATACACTTCCGAAAATCTGTTTTTCCTCAGTCTAATATATAATATGTTAACAAATATCCCAATAGTTAATAAAGTTTATATACCTCTACACTGACTACTATACAAATTCTAAGATATAGAAAATCGAATAAGTCGTTACTCACGTCAAATTTTTTGAATTCGAGATGGCCATTGATCTACAGCCTCCATTTTCCACTATCACAAGAGCACAGTCTGTGAACTTCTTGGCAATTGCCCTATGAAGTACAGATTCGCCTTCATCATCCACTGCATTGGGATCAGCTCCAGCTAAAAGTAACTCCTGTTATTTGTCCCGAAATAATTTAGGTGAATATAGCATCAATAAAGAAAAGGAATCATTAAGTAAAATTTAGTGAAAACGCACTCGCATACAATCTGGCTGACCATGATAGGCACAAACGTGAGCTACTGATGGGCCCAAGCCATCTCTTAATCGTGACCTCACATTAGCATTTCTTTTGATAAGGCTACATACACATTCATGGGACCCAGCTGCTAAAGCAAAAACAAGAGGAGGATCCCCGTCTTTGTCCAAGACATCAACATTTGCCTCTGGATAATCCAGAATTGTCTCGACCAGTTCTGCACTGCCACGTCTACAAGCCAAGTGGAGAGCTGTTTGCCCATCAGCATTTTGAGCTTCCAATAGAGAAGATATGAAGTTGCTTTCATTTTCGGATGCAGCCTTGGCCAGAAAGTCTCTGTACAGTAAATACAAAGAGAACAAATGTAATGACAAACAAAAATTTAGTATAAGCTAGCTCAAGCCATAAAAATCCAGACACCAACCTAACGCCAGTGACATCCCCTTCAGACACAAGTCGATGGAGACGATTTGGGTCCTGAGGAATTTCTAATTCAGGTACTGGGGAAGCCTCTGTTACATTTGATACAGAGCCCTTAACAAGGTCACTGCATAAAAAGGAAATATATAACATTTTATAAGATAATCGCTGTTCATTTAACATCAAGGAAGCTCTTGGAATTGAACGAACTTGTTTGAGTTTATCTTATGACATAAGCAAATATATAATGTTTGAGAGAACCTATCAAAAGAGAGTATGACATTCCCACAAGTTGTTTTATTATATAATTTTATTATATAAATATATAATAACAAATTACTAAAAACATTAATACAAAAAAGAAAATATATGAGGAAATTCAT
>Ga0228710_1010391_pt1 | contig 12464 bp, 6 predicted proteins | sample MedpolnodulmetaG_FD_177995 | JGI IMG/M metagenome (GOLD analysis project Ga0228710, IMG submission 177995) | Root nodule microbial communities from Medicago polymorpha collected in Santa Monica, California, United States - pink nodules | ecosystem: Host-associated > Plants > Roots > Nodule...
TAGTACTTTGATTTTGGATCCTGTACACTTGAACAAATTGTTTAGCATATCCAATTGATAATTTTTAATACCTTGTTATTATCAAAACTCAAGAGGTGATTTTGAGAAACACCCTTTGTTCCAACAAATCTTACGTAAATATCTTGTAGGAATGCCTTGCAACCTCGCAAAGAAAGTGGTATTTGGATAGCGGTTGCTCAAGGCATATGACGGGGGACACCTCAATGTTTATTGATTTCACAAGGAAAGAAAAAGGGTTTGTCTCCTATGGTGATAATAACCAATGTAAGATCTTAGGTAAGGGTGTTGTGGGAAATCCCTCCATACCACCATAAAAGACATCATGTTAGTTGATGGGCTTAAACATAACCTCCTTAGCATAAGTCAGTTTTGTGACAGTGGGTTCACAATCACTTTTAATACCTAATGTTGCATAATTGAACACAATGATGACAAGGATGTTATGTTTAAGGGTTTGCGTGTTAATAATGTATATGTTCTTGATTTAGATGATGTATCATCAAGTGGTGCTAAGTGTCTCATAGCCAGAAATGAGGATTCTTGGTTATGGCATAGACGTCTTAGTCATGTCCACATTGATTTGCTAAACAAAATTGTGTCTAAAGATCTAGTTGTCGGCTTACCTAAAATAAAGTTTGAAAAGGAAAGATTATGTGATGCTTGTCAAAAGGGGAAGCAAACTAGAGTGTCTTTTAAACCAAAAAGAGTTGTTTCTACTTCAAAACCTGTAGACCTTCTCCACATTGATCTTTTTGGCCCTTCAAGGACAAGAAGTCTTGGTGGCAACTATTACTGGTTTGTTATTGTTGATGACTTCTCTAGATTTACTTGGACATTATTTTCGTCTAGCAAGGATGATACCTTTGATGCCTTCATCAAATTTGTCAATAAAATTCAAAATCAACTTTATTTAAAAATTATCTCTCTTAGAAGTGATCATGGCTGTGAATTTGTCAATCATCGCTTTGAAGACTATTGTGACGAATTTGACATTTCACATAATTTTTCATGTCCTAGAACTCCTCAACAAAATGGCGTGGTTGAAAGAAAAAATAGAGTCTTGGAGGAATTGGCTAGTACCATGATAAATGAAATGAAACTTCCTAAGTATTTTTGGGCGGATGCTATCAACACCGCATGTCATGTCTTAAATAGGGTCATTATTAGACTGATCCTAGATAAGACACCCTATGAACTACTTAAGGGAAGGAAGCCAAATTTGTCATACTTAAGAGTTTTTGGTTGTAAATGCTTTGTTTTAAACAATGGAAAAGATAAACTTGGCAAGTTTGATGCAAAGGTGGATGACGGTATTTTCTTAGGATGCTCATCTAATAGCAATGCATATAGAGTTTTTAATAAACGGGCTCTCACGGTTTAAGAGTCCATTCATGTCGCTTTTGACGAGATACCTCCCCAAGAGGTTGGGGAAGGTACTTTTGGCTTTGATATTGCTGGAATAGATACCGAGGAGATTGTCAAGGATGGTGTCCAACAAGAAGCTCTTCCGAAGAATGAGGACAACAAGGACAAAGAATGTGAGGGCGATTTACACGAGAACAAAAAACAACTAACCTCACCACCGTCTCCTCATGATTGGATAGCCACGCGAGATCATCCCTTGGAAAATGTTCTAGGCGATATTCGAAAGGGTGTAAGTACAAGGTCTTAAGTAAGTAACTTTTGTGGTTTTACTGTATTCGTCTCTTAAATTGAGCCTGAAACCATTAAGGAAGCAATAGTTGACGAATTTTGGACACTTTCCATGAAAGATGAGATAAATCAATTTAAAAGAAATGAAGTTTGGGATCTTGTCCCTTGTCCTAAAGGAAACTCAATTATTGGGACCAAATGGGTTTTTAGGAACAAGTTGGACGAAAATGGTATTATCACAAGAAACAAAGAAAGACTAGTTGCTAAAGGGTATAACCAAGAGGAAGGGATTGACTAGGAGGAAACTTATGCTCCTATAGCCCGACTCGAATCTATACGACTACTTTTAGCTTTCGCATCTTGTCTTGATTTCAAATTGTTTTAAATGGATGGTAAATCCGCCTTTTTGAATGGTTTGCTAAATGAATAAGTCTATGTTTCCCAACCACCCGAATTTGAGGATATTGAGTATCCGGATCATGTTTATAAATTGAAAAGAGCTCTATACGGACTCAAACAAGCTCCTAGAGCTTGGTATGAACGTTTGAGCAAGTTTTTGTTAGATAAAGGATTCTCACGTGGAAACATAAACAACACTTTGTTTAGTAAACATAAAGGTAAATTTATCTTATTGGTCCAAGTCTATGTTGATGATATTATTTTTGGTTCTACTAATGACACTATGTGGCAAGAATTTTCTAAGTTGATGCAGGGAGATTTTGAGATGTCCCTAATCGGGGAGCTCACCTTTTTCCCTGGTCTTCAAATAAAGCAAACTCGCGACAGTATCTTCTTGAGTCAAACAAATTATGCTCTAGAACTTCTCAAAAAGTTTGACATGCAAGATTGTAAGTCTATCTCAACTCATATGTCATCCGCACTATCAATTGACAAAGACGAAACCGGTATTTAGGTAAATGGTAAGAGATACCGAGGTATGATTGGCTCATTGCTTTATATAAAAATTTTGGATTGTGGAACCACAAATTTTGGATTGTGGTATCCAAAGGAAAGTCCTTGCTATTTAGTTGGATTTTCTGATTCCGATTTTGCCGGTTGCAAGTTGGATAGAAAAAGCACAAGTGGTACATGTCATTTGTTTGGAAAGTGTTTGATTTCGTGGCATAGTAAAAAGCAACATAGTGTTGCTCTCTCTACCGTGGAAGCTGGATATGTGGCAGCCGGGAGTTGTTGCTCTCAAATTTTATGGATTAAACAACAACTCCTTGACTATGATTTGAAACTAGGTTGTGTTCCAATCAAATGTGATAACACTAGTGCTATCAATCTTACAAAAAACCATGTCTTACATTCAAGGACTAAGCATATTGAGATTCGACATCAATTTCTTAGGGATCATGTTGAAAAGAAGGATGTGTCATTTGAATATGTTGACACCAAAAATTAGCTTGCTGATATTTTTACAAAACCATTGCCATCCGATCCTTTTCTCAAGATCCGTAGGGAACTAGGTATCTTGGATACCTCTTGCCTTAAATAAGCAATATTCTCCTTATAATATTCCTTCACATGTAAATATTTTCTTCTTTGCACTTTACTTTTGCATGTTGCACTAGTGCTCAATTGCGATTATCACTTGTGTTGTTCCTTTATGTTTTTGGATTTCCACTTGTGCTGCTTTTTCAACCCTTTTTGACGTTGTCAAAGGGGGAGTATTACATTATGTTACATGTTGTTCCCTTGTTACTTATATTCTTCCTTTTCCGCGCGTTTTTTTCTTCTTGTATGCCTTATGTCAGGGGGAGCCATCATCAAAAAGGGGGAGATTGAAGTCTACACTATTTAGTTTATTTGTTTCTGATGATGTTCCTTAGCTTAGTTTAGCTTAGCTTATCGCTTTGATGATTGTAGCATGTTAAAGCACCCTGGAGTTTATGTGGTTTAGTCTTGTTGTCTTGTGTAGTCGGAAAAAGCGTCAAAAATCATTTTGGACCAGCTTGAATCGACTCATCATAGTCTGAATCGATTCATCAAAGTTTCTAACTTCATGTAAATCGATTCACATTCATTTGAATCGATTCATGTATACATCGTCTCTTTTTAGTTAGAATCGTCTCACAATACTCTCTGACTTGTCTTGAATCAATTCATGAGAAGGTTGAATCGTATCAATCTTCATCCTGGGTTCACCTGAATCGACTCAAATAGGTTTTGAATCGTATCATCCTTCATACTTCTCTGGTATGTCTCTTTTCTTGTCTGAATCGATTCAGACATTTAGTAAATCGATTCAATCTGTTAAATTTGTGCGAAAAATTGTGTCTTCTTACCCTTCACTATATATACACTCATCTCCTCTTTTCTAAATGCATTGAATCATTTGCATCTATTCTCGCTAGGTCTCAAAAACTCATTGTTCATACATTCTTCAAGATTAAACACTTTTTATTAGAATCATTTTGTTCTTTGAGTGTATAGCGTAACGCCCTACTTCTATTAAAGCGATAAAACGCGAATAATACAAATATTCAAGAGATAGACGTCACGTCTTCAAAAGATCTCAAAACATGCATACAATAATTTCTCAAAACATCACAGGGGATAAATAACATACATCTCCAAATAGCCATGTCATAAACATTATACATACATCATCAAATAAATCTCCAATCTCAACATATGAGTAAAATCTCAACAACATAGTCCACATCAAAATAAACATAAAGACCGACATCCTAAATCAGAGCCCTAAACTAAGACTCCAAAAACAGATAACGGAGGTAGCTCCCGCTATCCTCAAGCACTCACAAGCAAAGCAACTAATCCTGCAAGCCGTCTACCCATTCATATAAATAGGTAGGCGGTCCACCACAGACCACTGGTGGTTAGCTTCACATCATCATAACCAAACATAAACAAACATAAGCATTCAAGGATTCATGCATAACACTTATACATACTCACCATTCCTGGAATGCCATCATCACTTATATTACACCAGCTCAACATTAGTCATGTTATCATACTTCTATCATAACACATCAAACATATTCATACCTTAAATCATCATCAAGATTCAACACTTAACAACATCAATCAATATAAGAATTACTCACCTTATTCCTCGTTTAGCATAATTAATCTCAACAAATATAATTCAACATTTTCAAAGTTACTAACAAGGAAATTATCGTCACCAAAAGATCACTCAATCACATACATATAATTCACACTTCATCATTTCACCAAAATAAACATCATCATTTAAAATCACTAAGTGTACAAGTATAACAAAACATCATTAAGTACACAATTCACCAAGTTCACAAATACACATATTCAACTAAATCACATAATTCACCATTCACAACATCCACCAAACACAAGCAATTACGACTCATGACAAATCATGCAATGCGCCTAGACACGACTCCTATATGCATGTGGTACCATCACCAACTAAGGTCGTCACCTCAGATACAAATGTATCATAATTGTCATCATTTTGAATACAAAGTATTTGATCGTCTTCATTGGATATAATATCCTAACTGACACTTATGATGCATGAACATATGACTCAACAATGCACATATTCAACAACAAAATCGTCATCATTTTCGTCTTCATTATCATACATGCATTCATCAATATCGTCGTCATTTGCATGTAATAATTCAACAAAATAATTCATCATCATCATAATCAACACCAAAACATAATCACTTTTATCATCAAATATTCATTAAATAGTCATCACCAAAAGAAATACATTCACCTCATAATTCACAAGTAATATTTAACAAGAGTCATCATCAAATCATCAAATTAAATTCACCAAAGAATCATCATCATAATCATCATCAAAAATTATCATAAGCATTGTCAAACATCATAAATTCATTCACATTATATCATACTAACATGAACTCATGTATATTACAAATTATCTGACCATAAAACATCAATTCGACAAAGTCGTCTATGATTCACAACTTTAAAATAATTACAGCAATTAAACCAAAACTAAGAAAGCATGTTCAATTGACTCAACAAAGCATATGCACTACTTACATATGTTCATAGTAGCTTAGGCATATGAGTAACCTTAGTCAATTCCAAGAAATCACAAAATCTCGCTAAGTTTGTCTCGTTTTCACAAAAACGACCATTTTGACATTTTCAAAACAAGACATCATATTTCAAGTATGTAAACCTTCAATTCAATCTTAATCTATCATATCATCATGAATATAGGCCATTCACAAACTATCAAGTCATAATTCAAAGTTTCACCAAAGTTCATTTGTGAAAATCCTAAGTTTTCATCTATTTCGCCTTTTTATGGAAAACCAAGTTTCATGCTATTATAGCTATCCACCAAACTTACATGATTCATCTAGGTTCATTAAAACATTAGACAAATCATGTAATTACATTTGTTCATAAAAATTCCATTTTCCAATTATTTCCGAAAACCGATTTCGTCTCAAATTCAAGTTTCATATCATTTAAGAAATTCAAAGTGAGACCAAGCAAATCATGTTCCAGCAAAAATACAAATCAAAACAGAAAAATAAAACATCATTTTCAACTCAAAAAACTCAAGTTCAATCGCCAAAACATAGTTTATTTCACCTAATCACTTAAAACGACATTTTAGCTCAAAAACCCATTTTCTCCGATTCAATTCCACCTAAAACATTTGTCAACACATTCATATTCTCAAATCCATAATTACATACTCAATTATTCACTCTAAAGATCTCAATAAACCAAATATTAATTTTGAGAAAGTTTCACAGTTCATAAAAAAAGTTGTGCTGAAATTTCATAAAAATTCACCATGACCTACGTGTAATAATTTGACCATAACTCAAGTTCTAAAAAGTATTTTGAAGTGAAACCAACGCCATTAGAAAGGTAACATCCATACCTACAAGTTTTTTATGTTTACACCTAAGACCAATTTTGCACCGATCAATACCAAATTTCATTTCAAATTCGGGGGCAGAGATGAAAAAGTCAAAAAAAGCAACTTAACTTATTCATACTTCACATTCATTCAAAATCATCACAATCAACAACAACAACTCAACTTATCAACACCCAATCTATGAATTAACATTATCAACAACACCCAAAAGCATTTATAACATATAATCATGAGTTCATTCACAACTCAACAACAACAATGTCATATTTCACCAATTTGAACAAAAACAACAAAGTACTCATATGTATACAACTTAAGCATGTAAATTCAACATTAACAACTTAATTATCAATAAATTCACATACCCAAACATTACATCAAAACCTAAGCACGAATTTCATCAATTAAATTCACAATAATCACTTTTCACAAATAAGCACTTTTGAATATAAGTAGAAAAGAGATTATAACTTAAAGATTATGAATGAACACTATCCCCCTTACCTCAAACCTTCAAGAATTAGAATCTTAGCCTCACTCTTGCTCCAAAGCTCCAATCCAAGATTTCTCTCTCTAGATCTTCTTCTAACCCTTCTCCTCCTCCTCTAGCTCTTTCTCTCTATCTCTCTCAAAAGTTATGTGAAAATGAACAAATGATTCTATGTGACCTAATTTCCTCAAAACATAGAGTTTAAATAGGCTCCTCACTATTGGGCTTAACCCTTAATGTCTTAATAGGCTCAAAACACTCACTAACCAATTCACAACGTTTCTAACCTCTTACGATAAAAATAACGAATTGCTACCGGCTCTTAACTAATTACTACAACACACTAGTAACTTAGTAAAAATAATGGTTCTCACTTGAAACACTTAAAAAAATAATCCTCACAGTGAAATTACTAATTTACCCTTGCTCACACAAAGACCAAAATACCCCTAAGTCCAAAATGACTAAAATACCATTCTTACACCAAATCCATCAAAATACACACTTAGATAATTAATCACATACGAGCACATATAAACACGCATAAAAACAATTAAAATAAATCTAACGAAAATCGGGCAGTTACATATAAATTCTCTAAGGTGCTAGTAGGGATTATAAGTTGGTTCTCTCAAGAAAATTGATTGGGCTTAATCAAGTCTTCAAAGGAAGTGAATAATCTCATTCCACCTCCAAAGGACTTGGGGTCTTTCTAACCGTTCTTGAATTCGAAGGGGGTTCGTTTGTCGGACGTAGCATTGAAGACTCGAGTGAAGAGTTCGAAGGAGTGCAAGGGTAATTCAAGGATTCAAAGATTCAAGGAGCACCAAATTCAAGGGGTGCTTGAAGTTTGGGGGAGTGTTTTACATAGGAGTCGAAAAATTAGGGATTTAATTTGAAGGAACTATTGCAAACATTGTAATCAACTTTTCGTACATAGTGGATGACCTTGGTGAAGGCGTACTTCATCAAGTAGAGTAGACGTAGCCCTTAGAGAGGACGAACAAGGGTGAACTACTATAAACATCGGTGTTCTCTCTCTCTCTATATATATATATATATATATATATATATATTTTAATATAGCACTTGATTAATTGAATAGTTGATAAGTGAATTGCTAGTTTTTTAATCTAAGTAGTGGTTTCTCAAAAGGTTAATCTAAATCCATTTGATTTAGGTTAAATCAATTTAACTTGGATCAATTAATTGCAATACCCACTCAATTATTCAATTTCATGTGTATTGTATCTTCTATTGATAATTAGGTTTATTGTCATATAGGTTTGGTTTTAAATTGTGTATGGCTTTGTACCTTATTCAAGGTTTATTGATAATTGATTGTGTAAAAGGATTTGTATCGTGAATCTCTCAATTCTAAGATAAAATCTTATTCCTCATATATTTGCTTCTTGTTGTTTCATTGATTGTGATTGTTCAAGCAAATTTCCAATAGTCAATTTCATTAAAATTCTTTTTTATCAAATCTCCAAAAAGTTTTTCAAAAAGCTATTCACCCCCCGTCTAGCTTGGTAATCATCTAGTCATTTAGACCAACAAATCAAGGTTCTAAAGTGAAGTGAATAATCCCATTCCACCTCCAAAGGTCTTTCGGGTTCTTTCTAAAGTTCTTGTGTTCAAGCAGATCTAATTGTTGGACGGAGCATCGAAGAGTTCGAGTGAAGAACTTCAAGATTGCCTGGGTAATTGAAGATTCGAAGATATCAAGAAGCACCAATTTCAAAAGGTTTTGAAGATTTGGGGAGTTATAGCATAAGAATTGAAGAACTAGGGTAGTTTCAAGGAATTCTTGTATTCTTATTGTAATCAAACATTCATTATTCTAGTGGAAGTCCTTGGTGGAGTCATTTTCCATTAAGAAGAGTAGACGTAGCCCAAAGCGAGGACGAAAGGGTGAACTACTTTATATCTTGGTGTTCTCTCTCTTTTCTATCCTCTTTACTTCTGATTAATTGTGTATTTGAAGCTTGATAAATTGATAGTGTAGAAATTAAGTGTGGTATAGGTTTACATTGCCATATCGACCAACAGATCACACCTTTCATCAACCTTTAAAAAACACTTTCGCCATAAACTCGATTTGATTTGTAAAACTCTATTCACCCCTCTTGGGTGTTTTACATTGCCATATCGACCAACAGATCACACCTTTCATCAACCTTTAAAAAAAAAAATCACCAAAATGATGAATTTATGTTGAATTCGACTTCAATTGTTTGATATTGTAATCCTAAAGTCGCACTCTGCAAATTTTCGATTTTGCTAATAACAACCTTTAAAAATATATGATATGATGATATGATTACTTTTTTATAGCTACTTTGAGGGTCCTTTTAACTAAGTATTATGTGTATAATAGGGTAGTCCTTCATGGTCCTGCTTTATAAGAATTGACTAATAAATTAAGTCAAAGCGGTCTAATTGTTGGTGACATAGGCTTTTGGCTAATAACAAATACAAGGTCCCATCTGCCAAGGGATCAACCGTAACCTAACTCCTGTCCTTCAAGCAATTCATTTATTTAGATTTATGATAAATCTAATTTTGAGACCATTAAATATATACACACCCAAAATCTCCAACAAAATATAATTCTCAACATATAATTCCTATCTTTTCATTTATTTTCTTTCTTATTTACTGGGTTGGATTGAGTCCATGGTGGTCTGAATCATGTGTTCTTTCTCTAACTATATCTCTCAATTGGCAATTAAGGCTATCTCCCATTTGCATTCGTGTTGCAATTTTAATGATGTAAAGTACCATTGCAATAAATGAATGGTAAACAAAAAGGACAAAATGTACATGGATAATAAAACATTACTGGTGAAAAAGGATGTTAAGGTTTAGTTAGAAATGGTAGGGGAAGTTATGAAAATAGGTACCAATTTAAGTGAGCGTTGGGAGATGTGAAGTTCACCATTTAATCCCTTCATCTGCCCCCTTCATTTCATAGGTCCCTCCATGCTCTTTAAAACCACATCTTCACACTAATCATGAATCATCAAATTTTCTTCTCAATTCTCAATTTCTCAAATCTCACACCCCACAACATCATTACCTTTGTACCTTTCTTGTTTTCATCGAAGTGCTAACTAAAATGCCTTCAATGTTGCCAAATTCCTCAAACTCATCAAATCACAAATATGTTAAACTTTTTTACCAATATTTTGTGAACCATTTTATCACCCTTGCACTCTTAACCATCATGATTTGCATCTTTATAGAACTACTACGTTTAGGCCCTTTTGAAATACTCAATCTCTTCAAGTCCCTTCAATTTGATCACATACAAATCCTTTGCTCTTGTTTTCTAATAATCTTCATATGCACAATATACTTCATGTTAAAGCCACGCGCAATCTACCTAGTCGATTATGCCTGCTTCAAACCACCGATTACTTGCCGTGTCCCTTTCGCTACTTTCATGGAACATTCAAGACTAATCCTCAAGAACAACCCGAAAAGCGTTGAGTTCCAAATGAGGATTCTGGAACGGTCTGGTCTTGGAGAAGAAACATGTTTGCCACCAGCAATCCATTACATCCCACCTAAACCAACAATGGAAGAAGCAAGACGCGAAGCCGAGCTTGTTATCTTCTCATCCATGGATACCTTGTTCGCGAAAACCGGACTCAAACCTAAGGACATAGACATTCTTATAGTCAATTGCAGCCTCTTTTCTCCAACTCCTTCCTTGTCTGCTATGGTGATCAATAAATACAAACTTAGAAGCAACATTAAGAGCTTCAACCTCTCCGGAATGGGATGTAGCGCGGGTTTAATCTCCATTGATTTAGCCCGCGATCTTCTTCAGGTTTATCCGAATTCAAACGCAGTTGTTGTGAGCACAGAAATCATTACTCCAAACTATTACCAAGGAAAAGAAAGAGCAATGCTTTTACCAAACTGTTTATTCAGAATGGGGGGTGCTGCTATCTTTTTATCAAACAAAAAAACAGAACACAAAAGAGCAAAATATAGATTGATGCAAGTTGTTAGAACTCACAAAGGAGGTGATGATAAAGCTTACCGTTGCGTTTTCGAAGAAGAAGACAGAGAAGGTAAAGTGGGAATTTCACTTCAAAAGGATCTTATGGCTATAGCAGGAGAAGCATTGAAATCAAATATAACAACTATTGGTCCTCTTGTTCTACCTGCCTCAGAACAATTACTCTTTCTTTTCACACTCATTGGAAAGAAATTCTTCAATCCTAAAATGAAGCCTTATATTCCTGATTTCAAACAAGCGTTTGAGCATTTTTGTATTCATGCTGGTGGACGTGCCGTGATCGATGAGTTACAGAAGAATCTTCAGCTATCTGCTGAACACGTCGAGGCTTCAAGAATGACGCTGCATCGATTCGGGAACACATCTTCTTCATCTTTATGGTATGAATTGAACTATATTGAATCAAAAGGAAGGATGAAGAGAGGTGATAGAGTATGGCAAATAGCTTTTGGAAGTGGATTTAAATGCAATAGTGCTGTGTGGAAATGTAATAGAAGCATTAAGACACCTGTTAATGGACCTTGGGAAGATTGCATTGATCGCTATCCAGTTCATATTCCTGAGATTGTTAAGCTCTAAATCTACGGAAGATTGAAAAAGAAAAACATATATGTGCTGCAAAGAAATATAGGTTCTTTGTGATTTGATTACTTTAATTTTAGCTATCTTTTTAAACAAAATTGAATTCTTTGTGATACTACTTGTTCCTAGTGTAGAAGCTGAAGGGCCTTGGATATTTTTCATTTAATTGTCATACATGTTACTCAAATTTCATTGTATTTTTCATATGTGAACATTGACAAGTAATTGGATTTTACATATAGAAAACCACAATTGTTGCTTCTGAGATTAAAATGGTTGCCCTACTTCATAGTTGTTATCTCCTTATTTATAAACTAGCAAAAAAGACGGGTACTCATGTGCCCGTCTTTCTGCTCTTTTTATTGCGTTAAAGTTTGAAAATTATAAACAATGTTTTTTTTTTGAAATTTTAATTTTTATTAAAAGTAAAAATATAAATGTTTGTTGCTTTCAAATTATAACAAATCAATCTAATCATGATTATCTATTTCAATGAAATCAACAATATAACAAAAAATATAATCTAAACATATAATCTTATATAAAAAGTTGTTGTTTAAGGGTATAATTGAGATAATAAAAAAGCAAGTATAGATACACTCATCTAGTTTGTTACACTTTTTAAAAGATAAAAGAAAAATCTGGAAATTTGTGTTTGTTACATTTTTATTTTAATATTTAAATTTATTCTTATCTATTTGTTACATGTGTTATTTGTATTGAAAATTGAGGGGTTTTTTTTTGAAAAGGAAAAAGACAGCCCAAAAATGCTGAAAGGGTTTTTTTTT
>Ga0228710_1010397_pt1 | contig 12456 bp, 8 predicted proteins | sample MedpolnodulmetaG_FD_177995 | JGI IMG/M metagenome (GOLD analysis project Ga0228710, IMG submission 177995) | Root nodule microbial communities from Medicago polymorpha collected in Santa Monica, California, United States - pink nodules | ecosystem: Host-associated > Plants > Roots > Nodule...
TTATGGCTGCAATGAATAGTAATTATTACCAAAGAAGACTATGGTCATTCACATTTAAAAGTTTCAAATTCAACTTACCAATTACCTATATAAATACCACTTAGTTGTGAGAATACAACTATTCTATTCTTTTAGCAAAAATAGTTGTTTCATTCAATTGCTAAGATGACAAACATTTTCACCCCCATTTCAGCCGTGACAGGTGGGAAAAAGGATTTGAAGTTGATTGTATGTGTGACCCATATATGACTGATCTGTGATAAGGAAAATCCAGACGATATCATCTTCATGAACATGATATTGGTTAATGAGAAGGTATATTATATAAACTTCATGTATAACCACGAACACTAATTCAAGTTGCCACTACGATTACATATATTCTGGTTTATGTTATGACATGTTATTTTTGTTTAGCGAGGACGGATCCATGCCAATGTTCGCAAATACCTGGTGCCAACGATTCAAAGAATGGTTGAAGAAGGAGGAACATATAAGCTAGAGAATGTCATGGTAGGATTTAACGAGGGGAATTACAAACTCTTGCCACACAAGTACAAACTTAACATGATGAGAAATGCGAGATTTACTAAGGTGAATGCAAGCAATGTGCCTCGGAACGTGTTCGAATTCATGTCTTTCAAAGACATTTTGATCTCTCCGGAAGAGGACGTGGTTGCTGGTATGAAATCCTACCTTTTAGTTATACGAATTTGTTTTTTATTTTTGTTTATGTAAATGATAATGCAATTTTTGTTGTTGTAGATGTCATTGGTCATATAGTCGAGAAAGATAATGTAAGAGAAACCGAGAAGAGAAAATTTGTACTTGAAGCAAATGTTATATCTGGAAGTAACATCGACGAAAAAGTTTTCATACCCAGGTTATCTCTTTCACTGTCTAATGTTAAAATTCCTTTCAAATTTCAAAGAAGACAATTTCCAATATCTGTTTCATTTGCCATGACAATCAACAAGAGTCAAGGGGAATCACTTAAAAATGTTGGAATTTATTTGTCGAGTCCTGTGTTCTCGCATGGTCAATTGTACGTTGCAATTTCCAGAGTCACTTCAAAACAAGGTTTGAAAATACTAATCGTTGATGGAGATGGAGAGAGCACTAATACGACCTCAAATGTTGTTTATCACGATGTCTTTCGTAATGGATCTTGATGGTTAATGTTCAAACCTTTTTGTTTTGTATGCTACCATTTGATTTTGTTGGTATTGTTGTCTTATAAGGGAACATATTTTTAAATTGTTATAAAACTTCTATTAGCTATATATGTTTACATTTTTGCGAGTGATACGATTAACTTCTACGTGGTATGACCCGTGCGGTAGCACGGGTCAAGAGTCTAGTTCAATAAAATTTGAAATTTGAATTCGAAATTCATCTTTTCCCTCCCAAATATTCGAATTACGCATCTGCCCATTCATCTATAAATTTAGATATCTAATTTCTGTATCTCTCATTTGTTAACCCACCGTCATTTGTTGTTCATCATTCATCTTACCAATTCAATACTCGGATTTTTGTATCTCTCATTTTCATCATGGCTAATCGTAATATGGAGTCATTGCTTTCATATCATTGCTTGACCGGTATTCGTTTGTTTTATTTTTTCCATTTTATTATCTTTTCGTGTTTTAATTTGTTCTAATGTTGCTAACATGTAGGGTTGGAAATGAGTCGAGCTGAGTCGAACTTAGTTCAGCTCTGCTTGACTCGATAAAAATTAGACCGGCTCGAAACTCGACTCGAGTTCGTAATAAACTTTCTTTTCAGCTCGAACTATGCTCGATTCAAACTCGCGAACAACTCAGTTTGACTTGGTAGGTTCACCTTGATAGCTCGAATCAAATGAACAAATAGAAAAAAAATACTATTGTATCAATAGCTCCAAAACCTCTCATCATTTGTCTAACAATCATATAAATGGGTAATATATGCAACACTGTAGTTACATCATACAAAAACTCATTCCCATTGTATATGATCGCACGCTTCACTATACTATTTTATAGCTGACTTCTCTCCTTACTGTACACTAATCTTTCGACGTGGTTCTTATTTTTCCTGTTCGTTTGCATGTATGTTGAAAGTCATTAACATTTTTAGTGTGGGACTACTATCTTTTTTCTGGAGGAATGTGGGCCTACTCGTTTCTTATCTCATCCTAACGTTACATACACAATAATTTTTGTTGAATCTTTTTATTTTAGTAAAGGTTTTGCTTATTTGTTGATATTAATAACCAGCCTAATTGATTTAGTAGTTTAGTTCGAAATTTTACCATGTGATTTGATATATTTTTATTTGTATCGAGCTAACTCATGAATCAAACGAGTTAAACTATACAAAGTTCAAGTTCAACTTATTTATTTAACGAGCATAATTTTAAACTCAAATTCGACTCATTTGATTCATAAATAGAATTCAACGAGTTAATTATCGAATCGAGTCTCGAACTATTCTCGGGTTGGTTCGGTTCATTATCAACCCTACTAACATGCAACCTTATAAGTTTTTATGCATTATCACCTCTAGATCCGCGTCCGGTAACTGATTTGGACAAGTTGATATAAAAATTAAGGATCAAATATAGAACACACTACATGGAGTTTGATGCAGACCATGTGAGATAATATGTTTTGTATTTTTAATTATCCATCCATAATGATGCACACATTTGTATATCTCTTTTCAAATTCTTTTTTGACAAAAAATTTGTTTGAGTTCAAGGTGTTGTAATACTATCAAACATGTTTTCTAGAGATTTTGGTGATCAAATCAGTTTTTATAAAACATTGGTCGATCCAAACAACAATGAATTCCAAGTGTTAGTTGAGAGGTTCAATGGTAGCAAATTTTTAACAAAAGGATGGCAAGTTCTTCTTGATTTTTATGCTATATGTTTTGGTGCTTGGGTCATGATGCCTTTGTGGGATTGGGTTGATTTGGGATTAATCTTAAGGATAGGGTTGGCCGAACGATCAATCATCCTAAATTTAATACTCCTATGAAATTTGTTGCCGAAAAAACTGATGTTGACTATGTGCTTAATCGTATTCCACCGCCATATCAACACGGTGACATTAATTTTCAATTTTCCTATGAGAAAAATTGTCTCACTAAGATATTACTTATGGATTTTTTGTGAGCTGTTTAATTCTTATAGACATATTAGAAAAAAATCACATATATGCCCAATTTTTATTGAACTGTTTTTATTTTACGTGTAGATGCTTGCATATCCTGTGTTTTGCAAGTTGACAGTGGACAACAAACTATTTCTTTGGTTATGGATGGTGATTGCGGAGGCACATGAGATTGCATCCTAATTTTTGGATCACTTCCATATGAGCATTTTAAGCGATTTTTTAACAAAAGGATGGCAAACTGTTCTTGATTTTTATGGTAGTTGTTTCGGTGCTTGGGGTACAATGGCTATTGTGACATTGGGTAAATTTAGGATTAATCTTAAGGATAGGGTTAGTCGAAGGATTAGTTATCCTGAATTTAATACTCCTATAGAATTCGTTGTTGAAATAGTTTGTGTTGTTGATTATGTACTTAATTGTATTCCACCGCCATATCAACATGGTGACGTTAATTTTATATTTTCCTACGAGATTTAGCTGCTTGGGTTACAATTTTGTTCGTTGTTTTGCTTTATTAGTTTATCGTTACGTTAAGACTTATGTCAGTTTTTGACAATGTGTTCGAATAATTTTATTGCATTATCGTATTTTATTTTTTTAGAAATGCACAACATTGAGTCACGTTGCGACCTACCATTGTTGGGCGATGAAGAAACCGCTAGGAAATTGTTTGTTCAGATGCGGGTGTGGCCCATGTCAATTTTACCGGGTCCCACATTGGACGTCATATGTACTTCTTGTGAGTACGAATATTACTAGTTACTACCCATCCTTCAATTGTTCAAGCGAAAGGTAACAGTGTTTCCTTTTATGTGAAAGTGATCACTTCTCATCTGGCTTAATCCCCCTTTTATGCAGGTTGATCCTCTCTTCAAGGCAAGAACCGTCTGGAGGTTACCTCGCCGCGTCTCCTCCTATCTCCCTGCGTCAAAATTGTGACCCTAAATTGTCTGACCGAGGTATTTAAACTTTTCCGCTCCTTGTCTCATCCTCACCCATGTGATGAGTGCATGGTCAACTTTGGTCATCTCGGAATGTAGGACAACATAGCTTATAAGTATGCGTATGATACGAGCTCGACCTATTACGATAGGGGGATACTAAACTATATTTCTTATGATGGTCCAAAAACTATCCTTGGGATAAATTTGATCTCCGTTTCTTATTGTTCTAATATCAAATTTTTAGCGTTGAGCTAACAATTCATGAATAATAAGAAAAAACAACTAACTAAAAACATGTTATAAATATTAATTTACCTCATTTGATTTTCTTGATTTAATCCAAAATATAATTATTTTTCCGAACTACTATTTCCTTTCATTTAATTTTTTTCATGGGAATATATTTTGTTGAAAGGTATTTTGATAATGATAGTATTGAATACGGTCAAATTAATTAATTTTTTTCTTTTTGTCCACAAAATATACATCCTTTTATGTTAATATTGTAAAAAAGAAAAACAAAAAGAAATATCAATTAAGAAAAGATCTGTCAATTATGTCATATATTTCTCGCTCTACCCCATCCCATAATATTATTTAACACATTTGTTTATCCCACATATTACAAAAAGACAATATATAATAAAAAGATATTAATCCAAATGTCCCGTAATAATTATTGTATGTGCGAAAATTGTCTCAAATATGTTTTTTTGTTGTTGTCAAGTAACCTAATTTTTTATAAATTCACCTCTTAAGGTAAATAAGTGGGATGTTCAGGATTCAAACTCTGACCCTGCAAATTTTAAGCACCGTGTCTACCAACTAAGTTGTGTTTGGTTTCTAATACATCTTTAATATTATTTTTTGACAAAATTAAACTATTTGTACCTTAGTTCCTATAAGAAAGTATTAGTACTTATAGTGACACTAATATTAATGTATTTATCTCCTTGAATTCGCTCCCATTTCAGTCATATTCTTACCACTAAACGAAAACTTACTACAAATACGGTTAACATGATATGTTTTAATTATATACACTACAAACATGATAGTCGAGCTTGTACTTTGATACTATTTATATATTATCTTGATTTAAAATTAGTTTACTAGTCCCGTGAGCATAGCTCAGTTGATAGGACAATGCATTATTATATGCAGGGGTCGGGGTTCAAACCTCGAACACCCCACTTATTCACCTTATAATGTGAATTCTAGCCACTAGGCTACCTGACCAAAAAAAATAAATTAGTTTACCAATTTAAACCAAATAACTAAAACTATAAGATTTTTATAATACCACTAATTTACTCTTACAAAATCGACTTTTTTTAAATTACACACTCTTACAAAATCAACTTGTACCGTGAATGGTGCACTCTATATAAACTCCAATAAAACTTAATTTTTGTTCTACGTGGGAATTTAATTCTTTGTGATACATATAAAAACTCCAAATAATTATTTATCCGTTAGGAGGTCATTGTTATCGTTTTAATGTGTATGCGTGTGAATGCGTCACTCTATATCCATAAAAGCAATCTTTCTTCATCCCCAGAAAATATCAATTTCTCATTTCTCTCTCCTAATACACATCTTCACTCTGCCTCTCTTGCATTCTCTCTTCATCACAAATGGCGAAAGATGCATCTTCCCCTTCAAAATCTTCAAAGACAATCTCATTGAAAACAGCTGATGGCGACGTGTTTGAGATAGAAGCTGCAATAGCAAAGCCGATGAAAACTGTACAGGCTTTCATCGAAGAAGTGAATACTGCCATAATTCCTTTGCCGAATGTGGCAAGCAAGGATCTTGCTATGATTGCTGAGTATTGTAAGAAGGATATCTCTAGAGAGATTGCAAAGGATTTTGAAGCTGGGTTTGTGAAATAAATCAACAACGAAGAGATGAAGGTCCTCTTGCTTGCAGCATATTACCTGGACGTGGATAGGCTTTATAAATTTCTATGCAAGACCATCGCAAGTAGAATCGAGAACAAGAGCATAGCGTAATTACTTTGGGATAAAAAATGATTTCACCGCGGAGGAAGAAGCTAGACTTCGAGAAGAGCTTGCCCGGGATTTTAGTGGAGACATCAAAGATGAGGATTAAATCAATAATAATTATGATGTATTGGATTTTGAATAAGGACTAGGAAGTATCCAATGTTATATTTGAATTTATTAGTTAAATATAAAATCTATCCCGTGATAGCATACAATTTATGTTTAATTTTGCTATAGCTGCTTTGATGGAGATCGATCAATTTTTTATTATGTGTTTTAATTTTGATAAAAAGGAATTTAAGAAATCAAACATACTTCTGAATGATTATGTAGTAATAGTAGTATAATACAAGTGATAGATATTATGTAGTATAATTTTTAGTATTCTCTAAGTTTTTGATTGATTATTTACTTTGAATCTTTCAATTTTGTTTTTCATAATTTTATTGATCCCAAATATTAGTGTTCCACATTTTTAAGATTAATTGTGTTCGATGATTTCCAGTGACGATTCTTTCTTCTGATTTTTTCCTTCATTCAATCAAGTGATTTCGTCTTGCGAGTATCATCATTTTGTCTGGATTATTATTTAATGTTCTGATTTCGTTCTTCTTCTCTTTTGAAGGCTCGATTTACTTTTAGATCACAATATTTCAATTTTATTTTACCATTTTCTTTTAGTTTCAACATCGTTGTCCTTCTTCCATTCCCTCATTTATATATCTCTTTTCAAATTCTTTTTTGACAAAAAATTTGTTTGTGGTCAGGGTGTTGTAATACTATCAAACATGTTTTCTAGAGATTTTGGTGATCAAATCAGTTTTTATACAACATTGGTCGATCCAAACAACAATGAATTCCAAGTGTTAGTTGAGAGGTTCAATGGTAGCAAATTTTTAACAAAAGGTTGGCAAGCTCTTCTTGATTTTTATGCTAATTGTTTTGGTGCTTGGGTTACGATGCCTCTGTGGGATTGGGTCGATTTGGGATTAATCTTAAGGATAGGGTTGGCCGAACGATCAGTTATCCTAAATTTAATACTCCTATGAAATTTGTTGCCGAAAAAACTGATGTTGACTATGTGCTTAATCGTATTCCACCGCCATATCAACATGGTGAAGTTAATTTTCAATTTTCCTATGAGAAAAATTGTCTCACTATGATATTGCTTCTGGATTTGTTATGAGTTGTTTAATTCTTATAGATATATCAGAGAAAAATCACATATATGCCCAATTTTTATTGAACTGTTTTTATTTTGCGTGTAGATGCTTGCATATCCTGGGTTATGCAAGTCGACAGTGTCAGCGAACTATTTCTTTGGTTATGGTTGGTGATTGCGAAAGCACATGGGATTGCATCCTAATATTTGGATCACTTCCATACGAGCACTATAAGCGATTTTTTAACAAAAGGATGGAAAACTGTTCTTGATTTTTATGGTATTTGTTTAGCTGCTTGGGTCACAATGGCTATTGTGGCATTGGGTCAATTTGCGATTAATCTTAAGGATATAGTTATTCGACCGATTAGTTATCCTAAATTTAATAATCCTATGAAATTCGTTGTTGAAATAGTTGATGTTGTTGATTATGTGCTTAATCGTATTCCAGCGCCAATATCAACATGGTGACGTTAAATTTTCAATTTTCTTATGAGAAAAAAATTGTCTCACTGTGATATTACTTCTAGATTTTTGGTGAGTTGTTTACTTCTTATAGATATATCAGGAAAAAAATCACATATATGTCCAATTTTTATTGAACTGTTTGTGTGTGTGTGTGTGTGTGTGTGTGTGTGTGTGTGTGTGTGTGTGGATGCTTGCATATCCTGGGTTTTGCGAGTTGACATTGGACTACAAACTACTTCTTTGGTTATGATTGGTGATTGTGAAAGCACATGAGATTGTATTCTAATTTTTGAATCATTTCCATACAAGCACTTTAAAATTGGAGGACAGTGCACATAATTCATGAGGGCACGAAATTCATAGTTGGTGTTCTAATGACATGGATAAGTGAGACTTTGTATTTTAGTGTCAAACATACATAGGTTTTTTTAGGTTACAATTTTGTTTGTTGTTTTGCTTTATTAGTTTTTCGTTACGTTAAGACTTATGTCAGTTTTTGACAATGTATTCGAATAATTTTATTGCATTATCGTATTTTGTTTTTTTAGAAATGCACAACATTGAGTCACGTTGCGACCTACCATTGTTGGTCGATGAAGAAATCGCTAGGAAACTGTTTGTTCAGATAAGGGTGTGACCCATGTCAATTTTACCGGGTCCCACATTGGACACCATATGTACTTTTTGTGAGTACGAATATTACTACCCATCCTTCAATTGTTCAAGCGAAGGGTAATGGTGTTTCTTTTTCTGTGAAAGTGATCACTTGTCATATGGAACAATCCCCCTTTTATGCAGGTTGAGCCTCTCTTCAAGCCAAGAACCGTCCAGAGGTTATCTCACCACGTCTCCTCCTATCTCCCTCTGTCGAAATTTTGACCCTAAATCATCTGACCGAGGTATTTAAACTTTTTCACTCCTTGTCTAATCGTCACCCATGTGTTGAGTGCATGGTCAACTTTGGTCGTCTCGGAATTTAGGACCAAGTAGCTTATAAGTATGCATATGATACGAGCTCGACCTATTACGATAGGGGGATACTAAACTATATTTCTTATGATGGTCAAAAACTATCATGGAGATAAATCTGATCTCCGTTTCTTATTGTTCTAATATCAGATTTTTTACGTTGAGCTAACAATTAATGAATAATAAGCAAAAGCAAATAACTAAACACATGTTATAAATATTAATTTACCTTATTTAATTTTCTTGATTTAATAAAAAATATAATTTTTTCGGAACTACTATTTCCTTTCATTTAATTTTTTTATGAGAATATATTTTGTTGAAAGGTATTTTGATAATGATAGTATTGAATATGGTCAAATTAATTAAATTTTTCCTTTTGACCACAAAATATATATCCTTTTATGTTAATATTGTAAAAAGAAAAACTAAAAGAAATATCAATTAAGAAAAGATCACTCAATTATCTCATATATTACTTGCTCTCTCCGATCCCAAAATAATTCACACATTTGTTTATCCCACAGATTACAAAAAAGACAATATATAATAAAAAGAGATTAATCCGTATGTCCCAAAACAAGAAGAGTTAAATGAAGAGCGTGTTGTCCAACACGCAATGTTTCCCCTCATCCTGCGCATATTGCAAACCAAGATGACTCGAGTGCAACTGCCTTGGAACCTCCTGTTAACAATTTACATGTTGGTGGGGAGGTCTCGGCATTGGTGCAGCATGTTGTGCCTGATGGTGCAACCATGGATGACGTGAACAACTCCTTGATTGTGCGGGAGGAGGGTATGCAACATAGTAATCCTCGCATTCAGCAAGACCTTGATCTCTGGCAGAGATTAAAGATTATGATCAGCGTGCAGCAGACAATCCGTTTGTCCCCGTATTATCCAAAAAGCAAAAACAAATGTTGAAAAAACATCAGTTTGATGGAAAGGCGCCTTACCGGACCCGCTCCACGGGGGCAGCTTCACCTCCTGCCTATATTTTCTTCTGGAATGTACGAGGTGATCTCATCCCATATTTACCGAGAGTGTAACGTTTGTGCTGATAGGTTGGCTAATACGAGGCACGCGGTTCATGGGGCGGTTTGGCTATCTGCTTTACCGTCTGAGTTGGTTCTGATTTCTTTCGGAACAGATGTGGTCTTCCAAACTACAGATTTCCGTAATCTGTGGTCGCTTTTATTTTATTTTGCTGTTTTTCTTTTCGAGGGTTTTGACCTAGTCCACCCTCTTTGTATATATTTTCCCCCCTTTTTTTAATAAAATTTGAGATTGGCGGCATAGGATGGAGGTTCCCCGGGGTGCCAACCTAGTTGGGATATCAGTGGTTCCTCTTGATGCCTGTTCTCTCTCCCGGTTTATCCATAAAAATATGTCCCATAATAATTGTTGTATGTGCGAAAATTGTCTCAAATATGTTTTTTTTTGTCAAGTAAACTAATTTCTATAAATTCACCTCTTAAGGTAAATACGTGGGGTGTCCGGGATTCGAACTCCGGCCCTTGCATATATTAAGCAACGTCTCTACCAACTGAGTTGTGTTTAGTTTCTAATACAACTTTAATATTATTTTTTGACAAAATTAAACAATTCATACCTTAGTTCCTATAAGAAAGTATTAGTACTTAAAATGACACTAATATTATTGTATTTATCTCCTTGTATTGGCTCCCATTACGATCATATTCTTACGGTTACCATGATAGGTTTTAATTATATAAACTACAAACATGATAGTCGAGCTTGTACTTTGATACTATTTATATATTAGCTTGATTTAAAATTAATTTACCAATTTAAACCAAATAACTAAAACTATAAGATTTTTATAATGCCACTAATTTACAGTAGCAAAATCGACTTGTAACGTGAACGGTGCACTCTATATAAACTCCAATAAAACTTTATTTTTGTTCTAGTAGGAATTTAGTTCTTTGCGATACATATAGAAAAAACTCCAATTAATTATTTATCTGTGAGGAGGTCATTGTTATCGTTTTAATGTGTATACGTGTAGTCGCGTCACTCTATATCTATAAAAACAATCTTTCTTCATCCCCAATCAGAAAATATCAATTTCTCATTTCTCTCTCCTAATACTCATTTTCACTCTGCCTCTCATCCATTCTCTCTCCATCACAAATGGAGAAAGATGCATCTCATTGAAAAAAGCTGATGGCAACGTGTTTGAGATAGAAGCTACAATAGCAAAGCCGATGAAAAGCGTATAGGCTTTCATTGAAGAAGTGAATACTGCTGTAATTCCTTTGCCAAATGTGGAAAGCAAGGATATTTCTATGATTGTTGAGTATTGTAAGAAGGAAATCACTGGAGAGATTACAGAGGATTTTGAAGCTAGGTTTGTGAAAGAAATCGACAACGAAGAGTTGAAGGTCCTCTTGCTTGCAGCATATTACCTGGACATGGATAGGCTTTATAAATTTCTATGCATGACCATCGTAAGTATAATCGAGAACAAGAGCATAGAGTATGTGCGCAATTACTTTGGGACAAAAAATGATTTCACGCCCGAGGAAGAAGCTAGACTCCGTGAAGAGCTTACCTGGGCTATTAGTGGAGACAACGAAGATGAAAATTAAATCAATAATAATTATGATGTATTAGATTATGAAGAAGGGACTTCTACGAAGAAGTCGGACAATTGACTTCTTCGGTGCAGTCGTTTAATTCAGCCAATCAGATTTCAAGTGATGACACATCAGATATAGGACAAATTTTAATATGGACCGCTTGCTCCATATGTTCCACCATGGACATGTTTATTTCATGATCTTAACGGTTAGATTTATTTGGTCTCTATGTTATTGTAGTACACCGTCTACACATGATTTTTCTTCTAGTAGCAATTCTCTCTCCTCTTTATTTCCCTTTCTTTATTTATCCATATTCTCTCTCTTCAAGATTTTTATTAAATCAACATATTCATCTTTCCTTCATCTTCTTCATCATATCTTTATCAACTTATTCATCATCTTCATGAGAGAAAAAAAACCTAAAAAATTAAAAAAAATGAAATTACATAATTAAAAAAAAACATTACAGTTAAATACATTTCCATAAAAACACTTCCAATTTCACCCAAACACACACAAAATCTTCTTATTCCTTTGCAAATTCATTTTCTCCAATTTTGAGTATCTTTTGTTGAATTCAAATTATTTGTTTTTATTTTGAGTGTTTAAAGTTACAGAAAATTGTTTGAAATTAAAAGGAAATGTTATTATGCTCATGATTATGTGTTCGAATTGAGTTTTCGGTGAAAAAATGAGTTAAAAGGTAAGGTTTTTATTTTTTTTGGGTCGCATGGGTTCAACCAGGTCATAACGACCCGTCTGGAGGTAGAAGATGAAGTTTCAAAAATAATAATAATAATAATAATTTGGCCAAACACAGAAATCGAACCCCCGACCTCCAAAAATCATAAAATCAAGCTTAACCAACACAACATCAAATACATTCACAAAATCTTAGCATTATAATTCTACTTAACCACTGTGCAAATTTCAAAAAGTAATAAATTATTATATAATTATCATTAATTTTATGATAAAATTAACAAATCTTAGGATTTTAATTTGCTGACCTATTCTCACTCATTTTTTGAGTGTATTGAAATTAATAAGTTTTTTATTTAATAAATTACTAAATTTTAAATAAAAAATTGTGGAACATATCGTTATCTTTCTACTCTTTTATTAAAAGAA
>Ga0228710_1010398_pt1 | contig 12456 bp, 11 predicted proteins | sample MedpolnodulmetaG_FD_177995 | JGI IMG/M metagenome (GOLD analysis project Ga0228710, IMG submission 177995) | Root nodule microbial communities from Medicago polymorpha collected in Santa Monica, California, United States - pink nodules | ecosystem: Host-associated > Plants > Roots > Nodule...
AAAAAAAAAACACATTAGGCATCCAACTTGCTTCTCCTTTCATTCATCCGGCCCCGTAATCTTTGAACTTATTTTGAGCTTATGTAAATAAATAAACTTTTATTTTAATTTATAAATTTTCACTAATGAAAATTGTATCTTTATAAACGATTTTTTTTCATAAACTACCTTAAAAATTTATAAATAATACATAAAAACTTATTTATTTGCATAAGGTGTTTTATATAAGCTTTAAAATAAGCTAAACCAAATGGGTCAATTTTAACATTTGATTTTCAAAGTTTTATTTTAATTTAAGAAGCTCACTCCTAAAAAAAAATAAAGATTTAACTCACAAAATTTGCTCTAGCGGTAAAATGACACGTCTTATCCGAGAGCTTTTAAATTCAAGTCTCGTTAGTGTCTTTACAAGAAGTGCCCTTTAGAACTTTTGACCTTTATTCAATTTGTTGCCTTCAAAGCACCGGAATTGGTTAAATGATGAGGAGTTAGAATAGTTTGCATAAGATTTTAGGATTAACTTATGCAAAACAAATTACTTGAGGAGTTAGATTTTAGGATTTTATATAGTAGCCCAAAACAAATTACTCGAATTTGTCCTAAATCTAGTTGTATACTTTTGGTTCTTTGTATAAGAACATCTACAATGCGGTATCATATTTGATTGTTTAAACGTGGTATCATTTCTTTATACGGTACTCGTTTTTTTTAACTAATATTTACTGACCACTCAATCTCAACACTTTAAAAAAATAACTCTATATCTTTAAATTTTAATAATAATCATCTATTCTTTCATAATTTTGTCAAAAAAAATATATTCTTTCATAATTACTAATTTAATAAAAAATTAATCCAATAAAAAATGTACTTTTTTTCAATTTTATCAATAATTTGAAAAAATGGTATTTTTTTTTTGCTATAATCAAACAACGATGCACTATATGATTATTTTTTTCCCTCCTCTGAAGGATGCATATATGTTTTTGTAGTGCAAAAATGCCATTCAATTGAAAATCAAAATTAACGTTGGTCAAACAAACACTTATATCCATACTTTTTTATTTATTTTTCAATATTAAAATAATACAACAACTTAAGGGAGAAAATTATTTTAACAAATAATTGTGCATATGGATCCATAAATAATAGGAGAGAGTTGGTGCCTATAAAATTACATATTTCAATATACACATAATTTTTAGATGTCACAATAGGGGTTTTTTTTTATTACAAAAAAAAAGTGAATAATACATTGAGAAATGATATGGACAATTCCTTTTTAACACTTTCTCTAACATTAACTTTTTGATTGAGTGAAATTCATGTGAATTTCATGCTTTGAAAATAAATCCAACATAAAATGTGAGACGTGCGTAAGTTTCACTTAATAAAAGAGTAAATATTAGATAGTATGAGAAAGAGAGTGTTACTAGTACAATATTTCTTTTATTCCCTTTTTTTTTGTTATAGAGAAGGTTAGTGGCCCAAAAAAAAAAAGAGAAACTACATTACATCTAAACGAGGGGTAGTTATCCCCAACATATCAGCTTGTAACAAATATGTAAACTTGAGACAGACATGTCTAAAAAAAACCACATTTAAATTTAAAGAGCAACCAAGATTTGCTAAAGCATTTACACATTGATTCACTTTCTTATAAAAGTGTTGAAATACAACCTCCCACTCTAACTTCAAGAGATGTTGAATCTTCTTAACGAATTAACTACCAAACGCGTTGTTAGTTTTAGTGATTAATTCAAGTTTACTTAGTGATAATCACACTTAGTGGTTAATCACATTATTGCTTTAGTTTGTTATGAAAGTTGTTACAGGTTTGTTAGAGATTAGCTTGTATTTGTTAGGGTTTGTTGCTTTACTTGTACTTCAAGTTACTTGGCATATGTTTGTATATAAGCTACCTTCATTGTATATTCTCATAACAATCAATAACACAATTACATTCCTCAATCCTATTATCTTTCTCTCTTCTCATTCTCTCTAAATCACAAAACCTGCAAAACCCTAGAAACCCTAAACTGTTTCTGTTTTCTATTACTTGTGAGACAAGCATTCATTGCTGCGCTAACACATACCACCCCTCCCACCTTTTGAGTGAATCTTCTTTACTCCCTATTTTTATCAGGCATGCAATTATTGTTCATATTAGTGGGTATGAAAATAATTAATATCAAAGTTAACAAGTATTTTTATGTGACGCAACATAACAAGTCGTGAAATAAATTATTGTAGGTCATGTTAATGTGTGTCCTGAAAGCATTGATTAAGGAACATATAAAACGAAAATTCGCTCAAAAATAAAGGTCAAACTCTTGTTAATATAATAAATGTAACATTCCTCCATAGTCCATGCAAAGTTACTTCTTTGGTTGACTTAACCAATATCACAAGAGACTCATTAGCATTTCACATTTCTAAGACAAATAGGGGCAAAAAAAAATTGTTCACCTGGGTTTTATGGTATAAATTTATGTGGCACGTTCAATACAATCAATGACAAATTATTCCTAAGGTAGATTTTTCTTAATATTTCTCTTACACTAGTTAATGAAAGTCCAATGAAACGGGGCTAACTCGTGAGTATTTTGGTTTAACTGTTGCTACTGGTACTTACTATATGCAAAAGTTAACTGTAACATTCATTTTCTGTGTGTTCTGCATTAGAGGTTATTATTTAAACAAAAGGTTAACTGTGAAGCACTTTTCTTCTTCTTTTGCCTTTGGAAAGGCAAACTGATGTTCAGAGGTTGGCTCTGCAAAATATTTAGTTCAAATTTACTTAAAACTAATGGTTATTTCCAAACCAAACCCACATGCAACAGACATGAGGTGCAACTTTTATGCAAGACCAAGCTTTTGTTTATTCAAACTTGACAAAAGCAAAGAAATAACTTATGGTTAGGTGGTGAAGGTCTTTTTTAATTTATTGAAATCACATTAACATATGATTTCTATCATATGTAAAAGTTATATCAATGAAACAAATTAACAAAAGACTGTTAGTTCACGACGTCGGATCACAATTATTTTCCAGCTAACAGTTGTGACATGACATTGTTGACATTAGAGTTTTACCTTTGATCCCACCTTGTCTAATACAATACGCCTGATTCATTGATGGCACAAAGTAGTTTGTAAACCAGATAAAAATTCAAAACCGTAGAACATGTGAAGAGTTTAAGGGGTCTATATGTTGAAGTTCTGAGTATTATTCTGTGCATTAGCAAAGATAAATGCATTAGAGCATTGTGTAATGGTGTGTTCTTTAGTCGGTATGGCCGATTCTACAATAACAGATTGGTTATGACTTATGATTAGTATATTGTTAGCAGTTCTTTCCAGGTTGTTGGTCGTTGGAGAATGGAGATAGGAAATGAGCATTGTTTGTTGGCTTGGTTGAAAGGCTTGAAGCACTTATTTGACAATCCAACAAGAGAAAATATCATGCACCTCTTTTTGGTGGGAACTGAGAATAAATGTCTTCTTTTTAATTCGAAAAATAAAAAAGAGGGATATTAGTACAATACAATATTTATGTATCAAAATGTCTCTTGGAGACACTAAATGGATTGGATGTGCTGCCTCTACCAGTCTTGCCCTTGTGAATATCTGTTCATAATTGGATTGACAGTTGGTGAACCTATAGTTTCTTTTCTAAACTGGCCGGCCGGCTTGAATTTATTTAACACCCCCAACCGCTCCCCATTGGACCCCCCAACCACCCTTCAAAGTCCAATCCTATCCATTCCGTCTCCAATTGTCTCTATATGCAGCTCACCATTGTTATCCATTGCAGCCTATTCCATTCCTCTCTTTCTCCATGAGAGAGGGACACTATAAGCGTGTTTCGGCAAAAATAATAGACTTTGAAGTATTCTATGAGCAAGCCGACCTCATCAGTTAAGCGTGTTTCGGCAAAAATAGTAGACTTCGAAGTATTCGTGTTGCACTTCTTCCACCATAGAATTGATAGAAATGTTAAAATATGATTAATTAAACCTCAATGACTTCCTAGTAACATTCTAAACATTAAGGTCCTTTCCTTGGAATGAGATTTAAGAGCAAACAATAATAATTAAACCCCATGACAAAATACGTGTTCTAGAACAAATGCTAACCCACAAAAACGATACAAGTAAACCAATATAAAAAGAAGGTATAGTGACGTTCTAGCCTATATCCCAAAATAAATTATACAGTATATCATCTTTTTGAAGTTTTCTATTTGGTAATCAAGCCAATGGTCAATTTTACATGAAAGCGATGAAACTGATAAAAAGATAAATCCAACGACTAAAACAAATACTATAAACGTCATTCAATTAATTAAAAAAACTTCATTCAGGAACAAATTCTATCCCCTTTCGTAAATCCACCCACAAATAAATAAACACAATCTTCATCTGTATTTCCACGGTATATTTTCTTTAAAAAAAAAGTAAAAAAAAACCCAATGTAAAACTAAAATTCTATTTGAATTTTTAAAATTTTCATCAACCAAAACCTACCCAACTAACCCCGATTACCTTCAAACAACCGATCAGAAGACCGTTCTCCAACATCATCCATTTTCCCAGGTGACTTATTCTTCGACCAACTCGAACCGGTTCGGCCCATAAACGGTGGAGTCCAAGAGAAACCCCTCCGGTCCGGCCTGCTAAACCAATCATAGCTTCTCGCATTAGCACTACTTCCCACACTTCTCGTTCTATATCCCCTCCTTCCACTACCCTCTCGAGTAAAAGTAACCCCACAACTCGTCACCCGGTTCGGAGTTGAACCCACCAACCGGTTCCTCACTTCCTCCGGTAATCTCAAAGTGAACCGCTCGTGATTCTCTCCTTCTTGAACCAATGAATGACCTGTTGAATGTGAGCGTGGAAACGGAACCCAGTTCCCAATTTTAAACCCGGTTGAACTTGATCGAACCGGTCGAGCACGGTTCGGTGTAACTGAATAATTCACCTTAGGAGATGGAGAACGAGATGTAAGTGCAATACCTGGTCCTGGTTCTCTATTAGGGCTAATTCGGGTCGGGTCATCGGAATCGGATAAACTTGAATCCAGGATTTGAATTGAAGCGAAAGAAGTGTCACCGGGTCTTGGAATCAAATTTGCCCGACAAACGGGACACGTGGAGTGATTAACAAGCCAAGCATCAACACATTGAGAATGAAACACGTGGCTACAATTCGGAATCAAACGCAGCGTTTCATCGTCTTGAAACTCGTTTAAACACACGGCGCATTCTAGTGTAGCTCTTCCAATTTTGAGTCCTTTCACGGTGGAGTAAACGAAAGTCGGAAACGTTTCAATGATTTCAGTCTCAAGTCCACGGTGTCTCCGGTGACTTCCGGCGATCGGAATAGATAAATCGAATCTTCCTCTCATTCTCTGTTCAGCGCACTGTCGTGTGTAGACTGAGAGAAAACCGAGGATGAGAAACACACCGATTAAGATGATGAGCACAATTGCCATGGATTTGTCGAATTTGAGAGTGGTGATTTTGTCTGGTGGTGGTGGTGGTGGTAATGAATTTGGAATCTGCGCCGTTGACGGTGGCGGAGAAAGGAGGATGAAGAGGAGGAGGAGGAGGTAGAGAAGGGCATGATTGGAATTGAAGTGAAAATTGAGTGGTAAAGTGTTCATTTGCTGCTATTGCAAGCAAAGAAAGAATTAGAAGTCTCTGTTTCTAATCCTTATCTTAATTAGTAATGATGATACTATAGAGTACCCCGCTAATTACTCTCCTTTGTACTCTTTTTTTTCTTTCTGATTGTTTATGATTTGCATCTTTGTTTCTAAAGGGTAATAGAAAAAGTAGATTAGTGAGGTGTTGACTTTTTTTTTTATGTGTAAGGAATTGTTGTTCAACTATCTAGAATGGCTTGGCTCTATGGTTTTATTAATTTTCTAATTTTGAAGGAGAGTCTTTCTAGACTATGCTTTTTCGGTTTGATGATGTGATTTTAACATAGGATATGAACTTTTTTATTTTATTTAAGTTATATATTTGGTTGGTTGGAGAGAGATTTCTTTTTAAAATTATATTTAGATACATTCATATAAGGTGGTTTGAACAATAAATTTAAAAGTTAAAATTGTATAAAAAAATAAAGTTAAAATCAATTATATAATAAATTGTTTAAATAGGATCAATTTTTTTATACAAAATAAATTAAACTTAAAAACATTTAAACATGTTAGAATATATTATGCGTATTTAGAATCAAACGTACATAATACACTAAATTTAGTTAATTTTGTTCTAAGTATTGGAGAGAAGGATCACCCTAGTGTAGTGGGTAGGGGAAAATATGCATACCTAAACCCTAGAGGAGAGGGAAGGGAGCAAAATCAATTAAAAGTAGTTTATTTTAGAAGATTATCAAATATGGCTATCCCTCTAAAAATGAGAGAATTAGAGGAGAGACCATTGTGTTTAAAAATTAAATTAAAGACCTCTTTAATTTAATGTGGTTGTAATTATTTTTAGAATAAAAATGTAATTTTATTCAATTAAAATATCACCTCTTATCTACCAAACACATCATTTGATAATACATGTCAGTTTCGATCCATTTGTTATTTATTACATTAAAATTTGTCTTCTCTCTTCCTGTCACTTGAATCCATACAAATCTATTGGATAAGATAAGATTCTTTTAAAATAGAATAAGATTCTCTTTATTTTATAACCTTCTTGATTTTAAAATAAAAATAGTTGTTAGTTGAATAAAGGTTGCATTATTATGTAGATTTTTTAAGTTATTTAAATGTAATAAATTTATTCTTTAGGTTTTTTACGTACCTTTTAGATTCTTTTAGTTAATTAATTGTAATAAGTTGGATTTTAAGTTTTTTTGTATCAATTAGATTTTTTAAGTTATTTAACCGTAACAATTTGAAGGATTTTAGATTTTAAAAGTAGTGGTTATTCGGAGTTCGAAAGTTATAATTAAATAACTTAAATGACCTAAATAATACAAAAAAATACTTAAAAAACGGAAGTGGTATGAAAAAACTTAAATGTATTACAATTAATTAACTTAAAAGATATAAGTGGTAGAAAAACTTAATAGAGAAAATTAACCATTATTCTTTGGAAAAATTTCAAAATGTTACTATAAAGAGTTAAAGACTGAAAATTAATTTTTTTTAACGGGACTGAAAAATGTTATAAAGACTGAAAATTAATTACCCAGATCCTCCAGACTGAAAAAATTTCCACTCGTTGCACTCTTACCACCAAATCCTCCACACACACACAAAAAAAAAAAAAAAAAAAAAGTAATTTGAGATTTTAGTCTTTTGACTTTCGTAGTTGTGACGAGCTGCACGTCGCGTTACAACAACTTAGGGCCTGCTCTTTCTCATTTGACACAACGTTCGTGTCTGTTTGTCTTGTTGTTAGAACTTAAACTGAATTTAAAAACAATCAGAATGAATATACTTGCCTCAAGTGATTTTATTATTGAGGTCCGCGGCTAAAGAGTACAAGCTTTCCCACCAAACCATAACCTTATATTGTCTAAAAAAAACTATTAATTATGTAAAATTATGGATGCAGTTGTTTTTTTAAAAATTAAATATCATATGTGCGTAACTGTGGATACTAATCCCTCGAGCATTATAGAACTCAAATATGCAGAAAATTCTCTCTAAGAGTTTTAATGTTATTGCATGCTTAAGACCGGATTCGAACCAAGACTTTATTTAAGCTAGAAGAATACAATCCATTTAAGTTTGATCCTTATTTTGAATTGATGTTTTAGATTTATTTTTCCGACTTTATATTACATTATATTTACACTATTAGCATTTGTGTTACTTCCTCCAATCCTTATTATTAGATAAATTTCATTTTTTAGGTTTATTGGGCAAGTTATCTATCTGGTCTATGTTAGCGTATTGTTGTCTTCTATGTTAGCATATGTTATTTTGTTCTAACAGTTTTTATTTTATAACTAGAAATAAACAATATTCAAATGTTTATTCATCACATTAGATACGAATGATTCATTTTTTTTTAGTTCATAAATTCAAACGATTGCTTTTGAATCAAGGCATTATTGCAACAAAAAAAAAAAAGTTAAGTACTCTAGTTATAAGGTTTTAGGATCTGGATTGAAAAAGAGACCAATTAGGAAGTGTTTTGTTTCATCCCAAATTATAAAGGCTAATAATGCCAACATAATATAACATAAATGACCAATTCCAAAGAAGAAGAAAATTGAGAGAGAAAATGAACGGTTGGAACAGTTGGTGAATATGAAATGGCGTAAAAAAAATATTTAATTGATATTTAATTTTTTTCAATTAAGATAAAATAAAATTGAGAGAGGAAATGATAAACTACATGCTATTTGAAGTAGCTTATTAAAAATATATTATAATTTAGTTAAAAAAAACTATAAGCTCAAAAGAAAAATTGTTATCAATTATGTCTATTTTGATCGTATGAAGTTATAAACTATAAGCTTGAAATATTATCTTGTCCAACAAAACATGAGAAAAATAGGTAGCGTATTGTAATGTGTTTATGAGAAATATTATATTGCTCAGTCGCTAGGCTGAGAGTGTCCTATTCAAATGCAGTGGTGGGTGGGAGGAGAGTGGAGGAGAGGCAGGGGAAGGATATTCCTAGACTGATGATTCAACCAACCGAAGCTAGGATGAAAGAGTTGGAGGGGTGCTTTGTGGGTTTTCTTAGTCATTCTGGCGGGGGGATTCTATTCATTATGGTTTGATTATGGAAGGGTTGGATAAAATTGCAGTTTGGCCGATGAGAGGAGGTATGGTGTTGTTAAAGTCAGATGTTCAAGGGGAGATAGTTAGAGCATCTGAAAATCATTCTCAATGGTGGGCAGCTCATTTCAAGGAGTTGAAGGTTTGGTCACCAAATTTAGTGGCTAAAACAAGGACATTGTAGATTAAGATTTTTGGCATACCACTTCATGTGTGGGAGGAAGAGATCTTCAAGAAGATAGGAACTTTGTATGGTGACTTTTTGGATTTTGATGAAGATACAATTTCTAAGAAGAGGTTGGATGTGACAAGATTAAAGGTTTGCACTCAAAGGAGGGGAGTTATTGATGATCAGATTGATATCTCAGTGGTGGGGGCAGTTTTTGTGTTAACCGTGGTGGAAGATTTTGGTGAGGTGGTGGTGAGTAGGGAGGTTGAAAGCAGGGAGTGGGAGGTGAATTCATCTGGTGGCCCAGGTGGGGAGGAGCTGGTGGGTACGGAGCTTGGGGTTCATTCTGATGAGGATGGCGTAAGCCCTAAGCAAGTACTGGTAGGGAAGAAAGTACGTAGTCTTAGGTTCATGGTAACCAAAGAGAGGATGGGACAAGAGGAAGGTCAGAATGAAACTTTTTGTCAAGTGTAGCAATCAATACCTGTTTTGGGAGAAGATTTTTTGAATAGACCAGTCAGTGAGGACCACGTGGCGGAAGAGCCAGCTGTTGCTGGTAGGTTGGAGAAAGAAGGGGATGGGGCGGGGTCTACAACATTAAATGACCTTCATAAGAAAGAGGCACACGCGCGAGTGATGGATGGGGAAAGTCAACAACTGCAAGTTGGGGACAACATTTGCATTGAAGATGCGGCGACTAGCCAGAGGGGGTCCAACTTCTTGGAGCAAGCTCAAGCCTCTGGTGGGCCTCGGGTAGCGGACCGGGTTGCTGGGTCGAAAGCCCAAAAGAAGATCCAGGAGGTGTGTTTACTTGGGTCGGGTTCGGATTCCAATGCTAAAGGGTCGGACTGTACTGTTTCTGTTAACAAAGGTGATTCAGTATATGCCAAGGGTAGTAAACCGATCTCAGAAAATCTAGGGGGGTGAGGAGAGTGAATAAACATTTGTACTTTAGATCAGAGGAATCAGACTTCTCTGATTTCAGTGATTCAGTGGCTAACCAGAAAGAACAAGCGGAGAAGAACTTGAAAGTTGGACAGAAACAGAGGCAAAGGAGAAAGAAGGTGAAGGATGGTGAGCAATTGGGAATGTCTTATAAACTTCCTCTAGAGGTGAACTGTAAAGATAAAAGGGGAGGCACTCGTGGAAGAAAGAAGGAGGACTTAGAAACAACAAAGCTGTCAATTGATACAGAAGGGAGCAGAACTATACGTAGTCATTTTCAAGAGGACCAAGAGGCTTATGATAGCGAGGATGAAGAGTGGAAGGAGGTAGGGTCTGTGGCGAAGAAGGAGGGAGTAGCAACAGTGGCAGTTAGGCGGTCAAACTCCTCATCCAGTTTTGGTTTAAAGATGATTATTGCTAGAAATCAACAGGAGAAACAGAGGGATATGAGCTCTGTCAAATTAATTGATCATATTAAGGAACTTAAACAATCCAAATTGTTTGGCATAAAAAATCAAGTGGGTTTTTCCTTTATTTTGGAAGATGAGGAGGCTATGAACATGAAGGGTGTGGCCGGAAAAGCCAACCAAGCTGGAAATGCTTCAATAGGGGGAATTAAAGGTGATCAACGATAGTTTTGTCATTCAACATTAGAGGCTTGGGAGGGAGACAAAAGAAAAATAAAATCAGGGAGTTGGTTAGAGATCATAAGGTAGACTTTATAGCTTTACAAGAAACAAAGATGGAAGAGATCACTGCTAGGCTTTGTTTTAATTTATGGAGGAGTGAAGATTGTTGTTGGGAGTTTTTACCGTCGGAAGGAAATAGTGGAGGTTTACTTTCTATTTGGAGAAAATCTTCATCAACCGTGAATTACACTTTCTCCAGAGAAGGTTTTGTTGGGGTGTCTTTGGAGTGGGGTGCTTTGAAAAGAAGATGTGTGTTAATAAACGTCTATGCTAAATGTGATTCGGAAGCGAAACGGAGGTTATGAGAGAGATTAATCCTTGCTAGAAGATATTTGGGGGAGGGAGGGTGGTGTATTATGGGTGATTTTAATGTGGTGGGGGAAAATGGTGAAAGAAGAGGTGTTAACGTGGAAGCTTCATCAAACCAACTTTTAGATATGTCGCACTATCAAAATTTTGTTAGGAATGTAGAGTTAGAGGATCATAATGTTGTTGGGAGGAGATTCACTTGGTATCATCCGAATGAGAGATCTATGAGTAGAATAGATAGAATGCTTATTTTGGAGGAGTGGAATCGGTTTTGGGGGGACTCAACGTTATGGGTGCTTCCAAGAGATGTGTCGGATCATTGCCCTTTGGTCCTCAAGGTGGGTGGATGGGATTGGGGCCCAAAGCCTTTCCGTTTCAATAATTATTGGTTGGAAAATCGTAAATTGAAGGATGTGGTGGAGGAATCTTGGAATGTACAAGAGGTTAATGAGTGGATGTGTTGTGTCTTGAAGGATAAATTGAAAAATTTAAAAGGAAGGCTGAGGGAGTGGAATAAGGAGGAGTATGGTTCAATGGATACGAGAATATTAAGGATTAAGGAGGAGATAGAGGAGCTAGATGTGCGGGGAGAGGAGTCCATGTTAAGTGAGGAAGAAGTCCAAACCCATAAAGACAAGTTTTCTTTGCTTTGGAGCTTGCTAAACCCAAAGATCTAGAGTTAAGTGGTTACGGGACGGGGATGCAAATACAACATTTTTTCATAATTGTATGAGGGCAAGAACTAGTGGTAATTGTATTAGGGCCTTGAAGGTTGGTGGTGAGTGGGTTCAAACTCTGGTGGAGGTGAGGAGGGTGGTAGTAGATTATTTTATAGAAACCAATTTGTGGGTAATGGCGGTAATAGACCTATGTTGGATGGGGTGACGTTCAACATGCTTTCAGAGAGTCAAAAATTGGGTTTGGAAGAAATTTTTACGGGTGAGGAAATTGAAGCGGTGGTGAAGGAGTGTGATGGTAATAAAAGCCCGAGTCCGGATGGTTTTAACTTCGCTTTTATCAAAAGATTTTGGTATTTGTTGAAGGATGAGGTGAGAATTATGTTTGACCAATTCTATGCAAATGAGGTGATTCCAAGGAGCTTACTGATGAGCAAAACCGCAAGTGTACGGTTCTGCCGAAGTAGTAAAAAGAGAGTATCGTTCCAACAGGGAGTTGTTTAATTTGATTTACTTTTAATGGATGATTAGAGAGTTTGATTGTAAAGTTTTAGGTTTTAAAGGTTTTAAAACAATAATAATAAAAAGCGCCTTGGGATTATTGGTTCATCATAACAACGAATCCTTCACAAACAAACCATAAACCATGACATTATATTGGACCTACTTTCTAAAGACAAGTTTCTCTTTAGCGTATCAAAGCCTCTCTCGAGGTGCAGTGAGTGTGTTCCTCTAATAATCAAGCCTATTCTCATGGTTGATTATTATTGAAATCCTTGAAGAACGAAACTTTATATGTCTCAAGGTTTGCTAGACTATTCTCATGTTTCGCAATCCTTGTCTAAATTCACTTGTTCCAATATCAAAACTCCGCTCTCGCTTTATGAATTGATATTTG
>Ga0228710_1010402_pt1 | contig 12453 bp, 6 predicted proteins | sample MedpolnodulmetaG_FD_177995 | JGI IMG/M metagenome (GOLD analysis project Ga0228710, IMG submission 177995) | Root nodule microbial communities from Medicago polymorpha collected in Santa Monica, California, United States - pink nodules | ecosystem: Host-associated > Plants > Roots > Nodule...
TTGGATAGAAAAAAGTATTTTTTTTTTTTTTTAAATAAAAAAGATTAGAGTTGATTCAACAACCAAGTCTTGTCCATGAACTGGAAGAGTAAAAATTGAAAAAAAAAAACTGCAGCAGTAACACACAAGAGAGAAGATGCAGGTTTTTTTGTGTGTTTTGATATTGATGAAATGAAAAGATTAATCCAAGGGTCGCAATTTAACCCTCTCATCTCTCACGATAAAAGCCCCTCACTTGATACATCCCCTATATATAACCCTCCCAAGCTAGTAAATCATTGATATGTCAATGAGATACATCAAAATTAACGTCTTATAAACTTTTAAAAAACAAGTTAATTTTGATGTATCTTATTGACATATCAAATAATTTCTGATTAATGTAAGATTTTATAGATATGATCTTTGTTATAATATCTTTCAAGCCAACGGTCAATTTTATAATACGATTATCCAGCAAAGAATTATTAGAGGCGTCATATTATTTTGACACCATGGTGTCAATTGATTCTGTCCCATATATATATAGACATAGACATACACACAATTAAGAGCACACTTTTTCTGTAAGTGCAATTAAGGGCATGCTTGATTTGAGTTTTTTTAAAATAAAAACATAAACTTGTTTGAGTAGTTTTATGAATGTTTATTCTCCAAATTTGTTCGTATTTTCTATTTTTAGAACAAGAAAACAAGAATAACTTACAATTTTAATTTTTATTATTGCTTTTCATCATCATATTCTGTCCACCACCATTGTCGCGTCTCTACAGCTCCCCACAATGCCTTCCACTTCCGCCACCACTACAGCCTGACAGCCTATATTGTCACCATTGCTGAATCGTGATAGTGTTAGAGATAGTCTATGTACTGGGCATGAGCCTAGCTTCTATTAGCTTAGCGGTTGCTTCTGTCTTATGACAGCTGGCTTCTTCTGTTCCTAGTAGCTTCGGTTAGAAGCTTCTAGTTAGTTAAGAGTTAGTAGCTTGTGCCACAATCTTCTAGTTTGAATCTGTTACGCTCTGTATCTTTTATAAATACAGTGGTAGTATCATTGCAATCATTCAACCAATTATTATGAATTCTGAATATTCAATTTTGTCTCAGTTTCGTTTACTTTCTTGCGCTCTGGATTTCAAACATGGTATCTAGAGCTTCTATTTCGATCCTGTGCCTGTTTCAATGGCCACTTCGAATCCATTTCTCAATTCTGATGGCAATTTTCCCTCTTCGCACTGCATGTTAAGTTTGATGATAAGAACTTCAAGCAGTGGAAGCAGCAAATCTATGGTCTCATGAGGACAGCTCCAATGCCAACTGCAACTGTGTCAGTTCTATCTCAAATGGCACATGGAAATTTGGCACGCTCAACATAGGTAGTTCCATCATGACCTTTTTTAATTCTTTGAGAGCTTTCATAGCTTCGTCTCCCCAATGAAAGCTATTCTTTAATAACTGAGTGAGAGGCCTAGCAGTGATTTCATAATCTTTGACGAACTTTCGGTAATAACCTGTCAATCCCAAGAACTGTTTTAGCCTCTTGATGTCTTTTGGAATTGGCCACTCTTCCATTCATTTGGCCTTAAGTGGATCTCTTGAAATACCTTCTCCTGAACACTGTTCAGTAAGTTCCAGGTGCACTGACTGACTAGGAAAAATTGATCAGGTATAATAGAGACTAGATTCAAATATTGTAAAGCGAAGTATACTTAATTCCCATTATTCTCACTCGATATATCTGTGATATGTTTGTTACTAACTTTAGCCAATATCTCAGCAAAAATTGTTTATATGATTTTTTTTTCTTACCAGCATAGACTGAGAGAGGGAATTGTGGAGTTGGATTATTCTGCTAATCAAGCGAGACAGAATAAGTCACAAGCAGAAAGCGAAATAAAGCATAAAAAGTTTTCTTTGATGAAGTGTAAAGAGAGGTAGAGTTGGGCAAAATATGAGGTTTTCTTCAGATTGGTTACTTGTGTGAATATATTGTTTAATTCTCTATTGTAAAATTTGCAGGTTGATGGAAATGAATAATAAAAGTACCAAGTGTTTGCATGCATTGCGAAAATCTGGGGTTGAAAGAATTTTTGATGCTTATAAATGGGTCCAAGAGCATCGCGATGAATTCCACAAGGAGGTTTATGGCCCAGTTTTAGTTGAGGTATATATGTCAAAAACATGTTTTTATGGCCTTTGGTCTTCTTACTTGGTCTGTTAAACTGTTGAGTGAATTTACAGGTGAATGTCTCAGATCAATCTCATGCTGGATATCTAGAGGGTCAAGTTGCTTGGTACACTTGGAAGGTAGTCCTAGATATTTTATTATGGTCTCTTTTGTTTTCGCCAAAGCAATTTTTGCTTCACCTTTCTCCATCTAATACCATGAAAATTCTGTCTACATTTTTCTAGATTTAGATATTTTGTAGGTTTTTTAGCCCATGCTTCTCTTAAACTTGCTTTCTATTATTTTCTGTGGAGACCTTTGGGTCTGCTTTGGGTGGGGAGGGGAGGGGGAAGGGAGGTGAGAGATTTAATTAGACATTTTTTTTGCATGGTTGGGAGGTGTGAAGGGGAGATATTTTATTCGAGAGGAAGGTCTACTTTTCTGTTTATGCCTTTATTTTTTTATATTTCATTTTATGCAAGAATATTTTAGTCAATGTATTTAAACTTTATCAACCCCTCCTAATCGCCAAAATTTAGTCATGTCATGAGGGAATTCACTCCCATCCTCACCATAAAATTGAACAAAACAAGCAAAGTTTAAAATAATCCTTCAACTCCCTGTCAATTTCCCCCAACCCATCACTATGTTAATGTTTTATTTTTTCGCTCTTCCTTTGACTGTATCCTTTTTCGTATGCAAAAAGTATGTATTTCCAGTAACATTGACAAAAATTGGTCGGTATAATGTTTTATTTTTATAACCCCACTTTATTTTGGTGTGGGGGTAGAATATTGTAATTATACAGGTCTTATTGAAGAGGAGTCACTTCTCGCGCTTCACCATTTCCTGCATGGATATCAGTATCACCTTATCCATACTGATTTATTCATTTTGTTCAAATGCAGTCTTTCATAACACAGGATCCCCGCGATCGGGACTTCTTGGTGAACAACCTACGGAACTACGATGTACCAGTTTTAAATTATACTGGTCATGATAGCCGAAGAGAGCCGCCTCCTGAAATATCTGCCAATGTAAGTTTGGGGCAACAGTTTTGTTTAAGTTCAATCAGCATCAAACATTTCATCATTGTTGTATAATTCTTACCAGATGCGTGCTCTTGGTCTCAACTCTCGTTTGGACCAAATTTTTGATGCTCCTGTTGCTGTCAAGGAGGTGTTGATTAGCCAATCTAATCTTGATCATTCAGTATGCCTCTCGTGCTTTTTCTGTAGATTTGTTATTTAAATGTATAGGTTCTTTGAAAAATGTTTCAAGCTAATATGTTTATGTGTTTGGATGAGGATTGATGTTATTTGTTATACAATCTTATTCCTTCCTTTTCTACATGTTTGCAATTCAGTTTATTGGATCGAAAGAAACTGATCAGAAAGCTGATGGGGTCCCAAAATTGGGAATTACTAGTTTATGGACACCAGAAAATCACTATCATTGGTCTAAGTCTAGATATGGAAATCATGTCTCAGCAGTTGTTGAACAAGTGCAACGCCCTCAACTTCTACTGAATAGTATGTCACTCTAAAAGCTTGGTCAACCAACATTTCGATCATGTGATTTAGTTTTAAATGCTGGTTCCTTATTCTCTCTCTCTCTCTCTCTCTATACTTTTTGTTGTACTATTTAGATTTAAATGTGAGGGACATTGAGGATCTGAGCTCCGAGGAAAGGGAGCTTCATGAACAAATTGCTTCCTTGGAGGAAAGTCTTAAAAAGTTTCAAGACGAGGAAAGAAGCTTTGTCAATCAGGCTGCTAATCTTCGTAAGCAGTTGGTAGGTTACAGAAAATTTTGTATTTTAATTTCACTTGCTATATATCTGTCCTTGAGTTTTTTTTTCCTAAGGGTTCATGTATTGTGTATAAAAGCTTTAATTTTAACCTAATCTGCGTTTGAAGAAATATGTTCCTACTAAAGTTTGAAATTTTGCTATTCTTTCTCATTTCCTTTAGGAGGACATTCGTTTAGAAGCACAAAATAAGCAAAAAGAGCAACAAGCAATTGTTAGGCGTATTGGTAAGTATAAGTGATATACTAAATTGAAAGATATGAAATAGTTAGATTACCATTTTGTTTTCATACTATAAAGCAAATACCTTGTTTTGACCTCTAGATCAAAAGAAAAGCAAACTGAAATCGATGGAGGAGCAAGATGATTTAGATACTGAGTTAGCAAAGCTTGTTGATCAGGCAACAAAGTGTAACATTCAACGATTCCATAATGCAATTAAAATTAAGGTGATTTATCTCCGTTCTTTTTACTTCTTCTTAATATCATGTTATTTGAAGCTCGAAGGGGCTGGCTAAGATGATCATAACAGAGCTTGTATATAGCTTGTTGTGGGTTCGAGTCCCCTTAGAGTGAGGGAAAAGTATAATTTCCTTCATATGTATTCACTGAACTCGGATGTGTTCCTTACATTGGATCAAGGCACCGTCTCTTCATCCTAAATTTTCATTAATAAAATAAATCATGTTAATTGCAGGTTTAAATTTTACATTATTTGCATTTGGTTGGCATGATTATGGTTCAATATTTAAAAGCACTCGCATTAATATGTTAATTTATTTTTTCTTTATTTGTTTTTGTTCCAAGAGGAATATGATTTTTTATTGTTGATTTTTGGCCAATTGACAGGATCTTCTTGTTGAAGCCGCGGGTTACAGACGAAGTTTTGCTGAACAACGCATGACTTTCATTGAATTTGATGCAAAGGTAATCAAATAATAGTTATGCTGCTGATGCTGGCACATAATACATGCAACTGACTATTATTCGTCACCTTTATGCAGCTAGTTTTATAAACAATGTTTGAGCTTCTACGTTCTAATTTATAGGCTACCACTTTTCCGCCTAGAAATTAAATTAAAGCAGTGAATTGCCATTCTACATTATGGAGCGTTGGGTATTGTTTAATGAGTAAGGATCCGTTGACACCAGGTGTAATTCTAATGACTTACACCAAAGCTCAACTGTTAAAATAAATTAATCCATCGGATCCCATTTGTCAAATTCAATGAGGCACATACAACTCCTTCAATGATTTTGCCGTCAGCTAAACCTAATTGTTTCAACAAAAAAATATAATTTATCAAAGTGCAGATCTGTTCGTATTCAATCCATTACTGCGGCCGGTACTTTGAATTTTAAATCATATTTAAGAATAATATTCACCCACAATTGTCTAATTCGATCTTAATGATGTGATTTACTCTATGCATCGAAATCTAAATCAAAGTCGTGTCTAATATAAGATTTCAAATGGGCATGGACATTGAGATATGAAGAACTTCAAGCAAGAAAACATTCTATGATCACGGAAGAAGAAAGTAAACCATCAAATGAAACGAAAACATTCTATGAACACCCAAACAAGAAAATGTTTTCTGCAATTTTGGGAAGAGCCGAGAGAAGACGGCCAAGAGGGAATTATGTGTCTCGCTTTTGATTTCTTTTAATTTGACATATGTAAGCCGTTGGATTAAATTAATTTAACGGATGAGATTTGGTGTAAGTCATTAGACTCACACCTGGTGTCAACGGATCCAAAGTTTTAATTAATAGTTCTAAAATGTGATAGGCTAAGCTTCTATACAAATGAATATATAATTTTGGTATAAGTGTTTAGTTGTTAATGTGACTGGAAGTCATTAGCATGATTATCAAGTCGAGATTGAAACTGAATCAGATGACCTACTTTCCAAATCGTGAATCAAGTCTTATTATGAATCAATTACCAATAAAATATGACATTTTAAGTAAAAACAAGTTACATAAACAAAATTATAAGCTAATAATATCATCTACAAACCTCAAAATTATTCAAGATCCAAGTAATGAATCAAATGACAAAAGAAAAGTGTCTGAATATACAAAATTGACAAAACATGTACCTGACTAAGTTTTAATTGTATTCGTCACAGTGAACCAGAATTCTAGATGATATTCATGTTCAAAATAGATACACACTAGAGTTTTCTCACTCCTTAGAATTTTATTTCAAAGCAGTCTCCTATCTGTAAATTTTGCATCTAGCTTAACTGAGAAAATGATCTATCTATGTTTATAAGTTATAACTAACTTTATCTGCTGCATCAAGCTGAAATTATTAGAGTATAGTAAAATGTCGTAGGAAGTTATGTAGTCTATCCTGGCTTTGGCTTATATCATGTTGAATCTTATGCCTGTGCTTGGTTTCTATGCTTATCTCTCTCTCTCTCATTTATATGTTTTGAATTTTCTTTAGATTGGAGAAGCGGAGGCCAGTCTGAAGCAGCATGAAAATTTTGCTCTGCAGGCATCATCACACTTTAATAACTGTGAGAAGCTATTTAAATTTTAATTTGTAGATTTTGTAAGATGCAACTTTGTTCCTAACTCGTTTTGCAGCTAAGAAAGAGGCTGAAGAATGTAGACAGAAGCTTACGGATTTATTAAACTATGCTAAGTCAATTGCCCGGCTTACACCCGCCCTAGAGAAGGAATTTCTTGAGGTTTGTATTAGATATTTGTATACATTCCTTTTCTTGTTTTTAGTATTAATGTTTCAATCACCAATCTCGTCTAGAAGGCTGCTTCTAGGTGAGATCATATTTTGTTGTTTGCTTTTTGACTTTGAACTTGATACGTGGAAAGACTATATGAACACAAAGCATGTTTTTCTGCGTTCTTCATCTTCTATTATCAAAACACCTAAGAGGATCGTGACAAAAGTAAAATAAAAACATTATGATGGGGGAAATTGTACATGTATTATAGCAAATACAAAACAATTTAACATCATTTTATCTTTTGCTATAAAAGTAGCTTATGCATAAGCGCTTGTGCTTTAAGTTGCAAATAAGCTGTTTATCCAAACAGGCTCTTAATCACCATAATCACTTAATTAAAACTTAGCTCACCATCCATAAGAACACCAAAACAGAACTGAGGGAGAAGAGCATCAAGCAGTCAAACACCAAACCAACAAATCCTACCCAACCAAAACCTAGCAAAGCCAATGAAGGAAGAGCACCTTTGCTGCAGCACCACACAAGAGGAACAATGTAGAAGATGATAACCAGTGAAGGGCTGTCACGCAGAGAAACAATGGGCAAGTTTTTTTTGGTTGGGAAAAAAGAAATGCTAAAAGTAGGATTGGAAGTGTTGAACACATAATACTAATAGGCAAGGACGGAGCTAGGAATTAAACTTACGGGGGACCAAGTTTAGATGTAAAATTTAGTAAAGTAATAAATAAATGCATAACATATACAAGAAATTTAAGAAATTATAAGATATATTTTATGTTGTGCCCTTCGTGGTTACATAGAGTTAAAATTATCATATTTGAGGTAAATTTTTCAGTAATCTCATCAATATAAACAATCATGTAGTTTCTAAGAAAATCATATTCCAACTTGATGTTTCGCCTTGGTATCATAGTTTTCAATGCTGAAAAGCATGTTCTGTGGTTGTTTACATCAGAAGAGTCAACAAAAGTTACATCACTCTGTTAATCATGGCCTCTGCTGGTCCCCCTTCTAGCTCTGTCTCTGCATATAGGATGGAGAAAAAGTTGGTTATTATATTTTAACAATAGGATTGGAAGTGTTAGAACCTCATAGGATGGAGAAAAATGTTGGTTATTTGATTTTAACAATTGGATCTCTGGTTAACCTGCTTTTGGCGTAGTGTGATCACACAATCGCACCAGATCACATTCCATATGGTTGGGACCGACCGGGGCTCCCAAAATCATAGAATAGTGTGATCTTTAAGATCGTGATTGTCTACCATGGTTTCTACATATATAATATAAATGTAACTTGCAAGTCAATGGGAGCTCTTAACAACATCTGGGTTTTTCATTTAGATGCCTACTACAATTGAGGAGTTGGAAGCAGCTATCCAAGATACAACTTCTCAAGCCAATTCAATACTTTTTGTCAATAATAACATATTGGAACAATATGAGGCTCGTCAGAGACAGGTTCTCTTCACTGTTATAATTTTTGTTGGGTTATTTCCATGTGCCATCTATATTTACTGTAACTTTACAGATAGAAGATCTTGCAAAAAAACTTGATGCTGACAAGAAGGAATCTACAAGGTGTCTAGCTGAATTGGATAACATTAAGGTCAGATAAGTGTTTCTTTACATAACCTGAATACCACAATGGATTGGTGAACCTATGCGGTTGATGGATTGACTACTAGAAAAAAAATTGATCCATCCTATGAAATAAGCTTGCCAGTTCTGTGATATAATCTTTAGAACTTGATGAAGATGGGAGGAGCCAGTATTCAAGTCCTGTGTTTTTAGCATGTAGCTAAAGTAGTTCGGTGCTATTTCAAAAACCACCCTTTTTCTATGCATAGATAATATGTGATTTATAGTGCCTGATCTTCATGACCTCTTTTGTGTTTTTGGTTGTGGAAAAAAGCTCAAATCTTTGTTTTTTCTGCAGGGAAAATGGCTCCCTACATTGAGAAACCTCGTGGCCCAGATAAATGAAACTTTCAGTCAAAATTTTCAACAGATGGCTGTTGCTGGAGAAGTTTCACTAGGTTTGTCAGACTGTAATTGAAATTAATTTTATTTGGTTTCTTATGCTTCCATCCTCACCAATGTGTCTCCACTTCTCAGATGAGCATGATATGGACTTTGATCAATTTGGAATACATATAAAAGTCAAATTCAGGTGGGAATTGTTCTGAACCAGTTATTTTGTTTATTCTGTTTTTAAGAATGGGATTTCACAGGGTACCAAAATCCTAATAAAAGCAAAGGATACCTAAGGAATTTCCTTATATATATATTCTCCCATACCGTACACTCCAGCTTCACTTTTTATTTGTTTCTTACGGTATTTTTTTGTTCTATCAGAGAAAGTGGACAGCTTGAAGTTCTCAGTGCCCATCATCAATCTGGAGGGGTACTACAGAGGATTGTTTTCTTAGTGCATTGATCCTTGCCCCCGTCCCACATGCTAATTAACTTTTAAATATGGTTTTCCAGGAACGATCAGTTTCAACTATTGTTTATCTTGTTTCACTTCAAGATCTTACAAACTGCCCATTTAGAGTTGTTGATGAGATCAATCAAGGTTTGTTAGTCTTTAGAGTAAATTCCTTTGGTTTAGCCGCAGACAGCACTTAAGAGATCTTCATTGACTCTTTTATCAGGAATGGATCCAATAAATGAAAGGAAGATGTTTCAGCAACTAGTGAGAGCAGCAAGCAAGCCAAATACACCACAGTGAGTGCTAATTAATATTACTTTCAATTTGTTCGTTTAAAATTTAACAATAAAATCTGATGAATACATGTTACATACCTAATTCAGCGAGTCGAAAACTGTCTTTCATTTTCTTTAAGATTTTTTATAAACAAGGGTTATTTATATAAACTGGTTGGTGTCACCATAAGCTGGAAGAGAAACACTCAGTTAATGCATGCATAGTATTTATTTGAAATACTAGCAATATATGTGAGGCAAGTAAGCCCATAGCTTTGTTTGTCATTAGGAAATTAAGGTTGATCTTTGCAGGTTTACCATTCACTAATGTGCCCTGTTCTGCCACATTTGATTGTTTCTAAAGTGTAAGTGACCATTTATCTTGTGCAGGTGTTTCTTACTTACCCCAAAGTTGTTACCAGATCTGCAATATAGTGAGGCATGCAGTATATTGAATGTAATGAATGGCCCTTGGATTGAGCAACCCTCAAAGGGTAATTTCTCATGCCAAAAACTACATATATTCTCTTTTTTATTGTTGATATTGTTTACCATACATTTTCTTTCTGAATATCAGTGTGGACCGCTGGTGATCGATGGAGTATTATCACTGGACATGTTGGAGAGACAGTTTGTTAAAGTAAAAACAAACACTATGGAGTTTATTAGCATTTTGTATAGTTTTGTGGAGAAAGTAAACGAAGTTTGTAATCGAGTGAACTTGCTTTTGATTCATAGAAAATGCTAACAAGTGGTCCCCAGACACTCTTTAACCCTTTTCTAAGATGTTCAATTGATCCATCGGTTGTAAATAATGCGGTAGAGGGTGTGGTAGACAAGCTTGGCTGTCTAGGATCCGTATTCTTACTCTTTATACTATTGCTTATATTCAACGGTGAGATTTTGTTACTGCTTATTTAATTTCTTATTTACTCAATCATAGTAAAAAATTCAACAAACCAACACAAAAAGATTAATGGAATGAAAAGAAAAAAAATGCAATAAGTAATTTTGTGGTTCGGTTAAAAAATTATGAAATTTTGGGGTTACTACAAGTTTTTACTCGAGTTTTTAGAATGCCTTAATTATAAAAATGCCTCAGTTATACTCGAGATTTTAGATTTTATACTTTTTCTGCTTGAGTTTTCATGCAATATACCCCAAACCGTGTAAATTAAATGAGCTTATTGTTGAGGAGTCTAAAAAAATGCAAGTTTAACAGCCACCACTTTCTCATGTCTAGTGGTTAAATAATGTCTTATTTTCATGCTAAACAATTATGCTTTATAATTTTTATAAGAGTTTTGGAAAGTGTGTTCTTATCATATACAACTATATTTAATTTTTTTTTTTTTTTTTTTAAAATCCCTTTGTGTAAGTTGTTGCTCTTATAAAACAATCTACTCCAAAATCATTTCCAACTGAAGCTTTATGTCGGAGCTTCAATGGCAAATTGAATCGCTTTTGATTTTTATTGTCTGTCACAACTATTTCTTTTTATCTATTTCCTTTAATTGCCCTTGTAGTTTGGTCATGCAAATCTACTTTTTAATATGTATTAAAGTATATTTTTCTGATTACACATTTAAAAGAAATTTTGATCCAACTATCCAAAGAACATGAGTTAAATATGAATCACTTTTACATTATTGTATGTATCTAAACATAAATTAATATTCAATCAAAATCATTTCTGATTGTCACATTATCAAACATACACTTAGTTTTGGAACTGAATATTCATACAGAATAGGACAACTGCACAACTTCTCCATTCAATTTTCAATCCGAAAATAGTGAATAGATTAGTTGAATTAATTTACTATTATGGTAAAAAGAGCACGGGGTTGACCATTGAAATTGTACATTTAAAGAAAAGCCGAACAATATTCTTAAAAGTAACTAGACTTTTTTATCCTTTTATTTCCATGCATATGCAGATGACACAATCATCCAATCGTATATGATACTAATATTAAAGCGTAGGGAGAAAGAAGAAGAGATCTTAGAAACTAGCACAAATAACTTGCAATGCAAGCCATCAATTAACAACAGATGTCAGCTAAGCAAACAGTTAGAGGACAGCCCAGCAGTTAGTTAAAAGCTACCCAATAGTTTGTTATGGTAGTTTTATAACAATTAGAGAAATAAGAAGAGATACATTCTCTATGTATGTTGTAATAGAAGACACTATTCATTCAATGAAATAGATTTTGACTATTACATTTTCCACCCTATGGAATTCTCGCGCGCCCCTAGTCCAGATTATATAATCCAAACAACATTCGGAAAATGAAATCCGAAAAAATTCGAGCCATTTTGAGCTTCAATCACCCCAAAAGATCTGGATGCAAATTACTGGGGTGAAAAAGTGGCTTTCCGGATTGTATTAAAACGTTCCGGATTATATAATTTGTATTGTATCAGCACACAGACAGACTTGTCTGTTTTGGCTGAAACATGCAATTTTTTATAGGGTTCTAAACAACATATACATACACAGATTCAATAGAACAGAACAAAAATTAAATAGAACTGAAGTTCAAATTAAAATAAAATAAAAATGTCAACGTTACAAACAAACCACCAAATGTTCAATGGTTACAAAATAAAATCAAACTAAAAATATTCAAAGGTTAAATAACAACATAATATAATCATCTTATGACTACACCCGTAGCACCACCACCTCTGCCGCCACCTTTTATTAAAACGTTCCGGATTATATAATTTGTATTGTATCAGCACACAGACAGACTTGTCTGTTTTGGCTGAAACATGCAATTTTTTATAGGTTCTAAACAACATATACATACACAGATTCAATAGAACAGAACAAAAATTAAATAGAATTGAACTTCAAATTAAAATAAAATAAAAATGTCAACGTTACAAACAAACCACCAAATGTTCAACGGTTACAAAATAAAATCAAACTAAAAATATTCAAAGGTTAAATAACAACATAATATAATCATCTTATGACTACACCCGTAGCACCACCACCTCTGCCGCCACCTTTTCCATCACCCCCACCACCCCTCGC
>Ga0228710_1010404_pt1 | contig 12452 bp, 10 predicted proteins | sample MedpolnodulmetaG_FD_177995 | JGI IMG/M metagenome (GOLD analysis project Ga0228710, IMG submission 177995) | Root nodule microbial communities from Medicago polymorpha collected in Santa Monica, California, United States - pink nodules | ecosystem: Host-associated > Plants > Roots > Nodule...
CACAACAGCAAAATTGGAATGATGAATTTGAGAGTACAAAGCCCAATTTGATTTACCAACCATTCACAATGGAGAGATACGAGCTTCAGCCACTTTGGATTTCAGGAACTGAAAGTGATTTGGGTTTGAAGATTAACGATATGAGGCGAGAAAGGAAACTGAAATCGATTAACAGTTATGAATTTGGGTTTTAGTTTTGAAGATTTAGAATTTTGTTAGAGAAGTTTAAGATTCAGAATTGACAATTGATGAAAAAGAGAAGAGAAGAATTGAGGGAAAGAAATTACAGAAGAAGGAAAGGAATATTCTGAGAAGAGAGATGAAAAGTATGGATCCCAAAAAGTATAGTTTTTTTTTATTATTAAAATTGATTTTTTTTTTTTAAAATATTGATGACTGGTTGCAGCAGGTTATACAAGGAGGTTTATTGGTGGACCTTTTTTTGGGAGGTCCATATTAGGGGGCACCCTATAAAATTGGGACCTTTTAAGTTTAGTCCTTACTTAATTTTAATAGTTTTTTTAGTCCTTAAAAAAAAATTCTGCACTCAGTATTAGTCCCTCCTCAATTCAAATTTGTTTAATTTATGCTTAAACTCTTGAGATTTTAAACAATTTATTGTAGACGTGTTGAGAACATTACTAAAAGTTCCTCTGCAAAAAATTGTCGCAAAATTTGATTTCTACGTCCAGATTTTGTTAATTGTATCTTTAACTTTTGCCGTTTTAAAAAATTCATATTTAATTCGTTTCATGTTAAAAAAATCTAAATTTTAGTAAATGAACCTTTCACAGTGTTCTAAACTTGTCTTAAAAAAATCGTTCAAAAATTTAAGAGTTTATAATTAAACAAACTTTGTAACAGAGACTAAAATTAGAAGTAATTATTTTTGTAAGGACTAAGAAACCTATTAAAATTAAGTAAGGACTAAATTTAAAAATTCCCAATTTTATAGGGATCAAAAACATATTTAACCCTCAAATAAAATTTGGATATGAACATATAAAGTCAGATTCCAAGTCTAATACTCAAATTGGTATGCAATAAAAGTGATGAGAAAGTATAAGATGAAAGAAAGAGGAGTGAAATGGTCAATTTTTTTTATTGGAAATGTGAGACAAAATACTGGTGGGATCCACAATTTAATTCTTCTCCTCAAAATAGATCTTAGCCCTTAGGTCATGAGTTCCACAACAAACTTAAAGGTAATATGGTTAAAATTAATTATATTTTAGAGGTAAAAGTAATTTTAGCCCAAAACCTTCAAACACGCAACAAATAACCAAAATAAATTTTAATTGTTTAAAATCACTTAAACCTTTCACAAAAATGAACCCCAAAATTTCACTATAAGCTCAAAACTTATGTGTATAAATGTGCTCACAGTCTCATTAAAGAAAACTAGCAAGGATCCCATGCAGAGGGAAAAATATGACAGAAAATAGAGGTATAAAATTCCACCATATGTCATTATCAAAGATTTTTCTTAGAATAGATAGATAAATGTGACGATGAGTCATTCTATAGTTGCCTTTCATTTGTGACAGTCATATTATTGATGCATTTCATAGTGTATAGCATTGACGAATAACACTTGGTTATACTATTTCTTAACCAAATTGATGCTGAAATCCCAGAGTTTCTTTGCCAAATCAGCGTCCCTTCCATGTGGGGTTGTTTTGTACACATTACTGTCTGAAAAATATTCACCACTAACTCCCTTCACCTGTGGGTGCAATGCTACATAGCATGTTGTTGCTGCTCCCTACATTAATAAAATTGGAGAAAGAAAGTAATCATGCAAGCTCAACATAATTCACTATTAAAAATAACTTATACAAGGAATCCTATATGTTGAATAACATTTAAGTTTTTTTTAGGTGAATCCACATATTTTCTCCTAATGTAAGCAATATTGTTCGAGGCAGTGTCGATCATTCAATGCGAGTGTCTCTCACATTAGAGATTAGAGCTTTCTCTTTATTGTGAGAGAGAGACAATTCTGCTAGACCCAAGAACAATTGGAATAGGGACTAGTGTTAGTAATACTCTCTTTAACACTTTCAAATACTTTACTATCTCTTATAGGATAAAATTCACGTAGGTCTCACTATTTTATGTGGGACCCATTTTCAAAATAGTGGGATCTATATAAATTTTACCGATTAGAGAGTGTTGTTAGCACTTCTTTCCGTACACAAAGTTAATGCAATACCGAGGTTATTCATGCATTATAAATTCATTGACAGATAATAAATGTTTTAACAACCAAAAACTATTTGACAACATTGTCTCTGACATTTATAACCATAGGACATACTGATTTAACTTACCTGCTGGACATTTTTCATCACAAGTCTCCCAACCACATTTATTAGACCTGCATAAAACAAACCAGCTAAAATTCATAAAACTTAGCTACTGTCATTATCTGCATATTAAAATAAAAAACAAGCCAATTTTAAAGGGTTGTAAGTCATGAGTTGATGTAGCAATATATTACAATGGTCATTCTGAGTGGTCATTGGATAATGTGCATCATAAGAATACTAAAAATATTTAGCAATCTCCAACAACTAAATACGGAATATAACACCTACAGCAAATAGGAGTTTATGGCATTGTGAAATCCATCAAAAGTTATCGTAAAGGAGTAATTAAAATGATATAAACAAGAAAATGTACTCTACATAATGGTGAATAATGCAGAATACATTATTTAATGTTTAGTAAACCAAATCCTATGACCTGCATAATTCATATTCAACATGCCAAAGTGAATTTGCATGAATAACACAATGATGCTTACCGTTCACTGCACTGTTATGTCGGAAAAGATTGGTGACAATTGTTCCTGGATGAAGAGAATTTGCAGTAATATCCACCCCATCTTCCTGATTATGATGGAGAAGTAATATTAAATATATCAAAGATAGATTAATGTGGAAAAACCAAATTAGAAAATTTACTCACAAAGTGAAAGAGTAAGAAAACCACCCAAAAAGATGAGAAAGAAAGTAAACGAAATGATGATAATACAAATTGGCAACACTACGGATCACCTCCCTTTTTCTAACAACAGTCGGCAATCATCTTCTCCAAAGATATGATCAGATTTAATTAGTAGATAATCAAGCAACTAAATTGTACATAACAAGCAAAGTTAATGCTCTATTTCGACAAACAACTTAACTAAGCACTTATCAAATAAAAGTTCATCATGTAAGTACGTATGTATGCGATATTTCAATGATAAAAGATAAAATAAAGTCAAATTAATTTCATATAACCTATAAGTTGTTTTCATAAGCTATCATGTAGAGTTCACGGAAATAAGCTGAAAACAACTTAGGGACATGTCATAAGTTGTTTCTATACACTCTACCAAACAGGCCGTAAAGCCAAAGAGGTCATGCTATAGCCTGATTAGGTTTAGTCAGAAATTTCAGTTTCTTAGTCAACTGATAAAAGCTCAAGGGACAAAGAAAAGAACACATACCTACCTAAGGACATCCTTTTTATTAATCAACCAAAACGTTAAGACAAGTGAGGTACAATAATGCTAACTTATATTGAATTATGGTAAATACACACCAATAATGAACTTTTAAACCATATAACATGTAGTAGAAGTAAGCATACCTTGAGATGCTTTGTAAGTTGGTTGGCATGTAATATGTTAGCAAGCTTTGACTGTCCATATGCACCCCATTTGCTGTAACTGTATAAAGAGGTCACATTTCCAAGTTTATTTCTTCATGCAACTAAGGTGAGCCAATTGCTTAAAATGTAACTAAGGAAGCAAACAAAATCAATTACATGACATTTACCTTGATTCGTCATTGATTTTATCAAAACGGATTCCTTCAGAATATGCAAACCTGTGAGCCTCTGAGGCGACATTAACAATTCTTCCTTCTTTCTTACTTTTGCGTGTTGTTTTCTTCATAGTATCCAACAAAAGATTTGTCAAGAGAAAATGACCTGCATAATTAAAATAATTCATAAATAAAACCAGAAAGATTGCTTCTTCTCATCCTATGCATTAAAAGATACAGTAAAATTCTCAACAAAAAAAAAACAGTAAAATAGTTACTTGATGTGTTACATAAGTTGATTGACATAGATCATAAGTGTAAATTACACATATTTCAATGATGTACAAACTATAACTTTTTATCCCTGATATTGTTAATTCTTTGAATTAGAAATCAATAAAACACATGTCCTGTGCTCCCTATAAACTATTGCAAGTGGCAAAGTGCTCCTCCTATCCACTCTAGTGCTGGAAAGTTTGTGAATAATTCATATTTTAAGAAGAGTAAAAGGTTATTAAAATTGATTAATGTCACTGTCAGTCATCAAATGAATTTTCAAAAGGAAAAAAAACTCAGTTGATTGGATCTTACTCTGGAGAATAAAACAGTAACATTTACCACATACCTATGTGATTGGTGGCAAACTGCAGTTCAATGTTGTCTTTGGACAACTTGAAAGGGCATGCCATAACTCCTGCATTATTTCTTATAATTACAAACAAACAAGAAAAATTAGTACTAATGTGTTGACTTGAATGATTGTAATTAAGAAAGCAGAATTGGAAGTTGGAACATAGACATAACAAACATAAATGAGACAGACCAAGTAACTAACAACTTCAATAAAACACAATAAACAGTAAAAATAAATCTGATAATTATATGACCAAGTTAATTTCATTTTCTTACATCAAGATGTTCAGTGGACGACCAGAAGAATTATACTCAGATGCAAATTTCTTGACAGAGTCCAATGAGCTAAGATCTAACTCCATGGCATCAAGTTTAGCAGAGGGAATGTCCTTGAGTATTGTATCTTTGACATCTTTAGCAGCAACCATGTTTCTCACACCCAAAATCACATGAACACCGCGCAAAGCAAGGACACGAGCAGTCTCAGCGCCAATGCCGCTGGATGCTCCTGTTATCACAATGTCCATATACTGGATTAAAATAGTCGCACATCTCGATATTTATTTATCAATGATTTCAATGTAGCATGCATATATAGGGTTTCAAATTGTGGTTGTGGTTGCATTACAATTACAATTTTTTATATTTCAAAAATTTATTTTCAAAAACCTTATGGATGTGTAATCAAGCAGAAGATAAAGTGAAAAAAACTAAGAGATAGATCATGATTAATCTAGGAAAAATGTTTGCAAATTTCAATATTTTGATATTGACTGTAGATCGTTATTATTTACTACCACCACTGGTAGTTTTAAAGGGATATTGCACGACCAAGCAATTAGACTCAAGTGGTTAATAAGCTTCACCAAAGACGAATTGTTCAGGATAACTTGAGTTTGATTCCCGGTGAAACAATTCTTGACCAAACTTTCCTTAGAAACTCCGGATTACCAGGACCCCTTTCTCCTGAACACAAAATAGTGGTATTGCGGAGGCTAAATTGGATAGAGTCAAATATGGGGGTCTTAGATCTTTATCGAAAAAGCTTGTAAATAACTACTCCTCAAACCTATGCTTATGTGATGCAAAGCTACAAAGTAATACAGTACTGCATAAATTTTTTATGCAATTTCTGGACATCAAAATTGTATTCAACCAAAAGGTATGCATAAAAAATTATTAAGGCTCTATTTCAAAAGATATAATAAAATCAAACTATTTTTATATAAACTATTTTCACAAGTAATCATAAAGAACTTAATAAAATAAGCTGAAAACATTTGTGAATACATTATAGGGATATTTCTCTAAACTCCCGCGATCAACCTCACAAATGTTTATGTTGATATATAAACTCAAATATACAAATCAAAACGGACATAAAAAGATTTTCATGTAAACTGACGAAGATATAATAGTTTTCTTCATCCGTTTACACACGATCATCTTTTTAGCGTCTGTTTGGATTTACATATCTGAGTCTATCTATTAACATACATTTATGCACGTATGAAATTGTTTGCATGAATAGATACCCTTTTGGGAAATGATTAAGAAAGAAACAGGAAGAGAGTATATATGGACCAACCAGTAACAATGGCAGTGAGACCAGTAGCATCGATTCCATGTGTAACTTGTTCAGCAGTTGAGTTCCATGAAAATCCAGAAACCCCTTTCTTGCTGAATGGCCACATATTGCGTATCAATCTATTTCTCTTTCTCTGCCGTGTGTCACAAAAGCAGTGACCGAGATATATTGCAGTGGTCTGGTTGTAACTGACGTGACGCTATATATCTGGATGATATGGAAACACATCAAAACTTTTTATCTCTTTTTATTATATGATATATATTTAAACAATAAGTAATAATTTTATGTTTGTCCAAAAAAAGTAATCATTTTATCTTTGTCCAAAAAAAGTAATAATTTGATCTGTCAAAAAATAATCTAATTCCATTTCTGTATTTATTCAAACTTTTTCTTTAATTCCAAGATACGGGAAGATTTTATTAACAAAAAAAATCAAATATGGTAAGATTTTTTCCCCAATTCTAATTTGATGTTATGGTAAAATAATAGAATCATAAATTATAAATATAACTTTCTTTCCCGTATAAAATCATTAAATTTATTTCATTTAGTTATTATTTTACAACTTATTTCATTACATTCTATTCTATTCTATCTATTGAGACAAAAGGTTTGAAGTAAATACAAAATGAGGAAAATATTTTCTTCAATCAAATAATTTAATTTGCATACATCAACAACATTTATTTTTAAAAAATGTTAATATGTACTCCGTGAGTCAACATAGTCAAAATATTAAGGAGCTCAACATAAAAATTCATTTTTTTTACATTTGTTTTCAATCAAATCATTTTTAAAGGTTAGTTCCTATTTTTTTCAAAAGCTAAAAATTTATTCAAGAAATAAAAACATAAACATAAAACTAGAGGGGACATAAGTCTAACCCAATAAAAGATTAAGAAAATAGAGAAAAATCAAAAGTGTTCCTCAAATGAAGAAGTTTTCATTTAATAAAAGTTATGGATTTGTCACAGTATTGTTCATTGTTGATTATATTAGTTAATTGGCTTAACTAACAAAGGTTGAGACTAATGGAGGCTAGACTTTAAGGGAATCAATGTTTAAATTTTATTTGAATGAAGTAATCATGTTTAATAGCTAACTTGTGATCTTACAATATGTTTCTTTTAAGGTATGTGATTCAATTTTTTTTCAATGTTAATTTCGATGGATGGTCTGACTTCTTAAAAAAAGTCATCGTAATAATTTCTGAATATGAATATCTACCGTAGAGGAAGACAAAAAAATTGGTTTATCCCCTAAATGAATATTGACAAAAAAATGCTTGGGTATATTAGTAATTAGTGCACTGGATTGGATGGGGCCAAGTTGGTGAGGTGGAATTTAATATGTGGTACTAAGTTTTTTTTTTTGACAAATATGTGGTACTAAGTTGTTTAGTTGAGTTGTGTTGTTTCTACAATTACTCAGTCAGTCAGGGAGTTGGATTGAAGGAATGGTTGTCCTCCTGTCCTCACTCCTCAGAGTGGGGTTCTTTTGGATTTTTGCTGCATAAAGTGCTTGCCTTATTTTGCCTTTATTTTATTTTATTTTTGGTAGAAGCCTTATTAATGCATTTATTATATATTTGTACTATACCTTGTGTTTAATAAAAGCCATTTTGCCTTTCGCAAAAAAATAAATAAATGTAAAATATGAATTTGAAAATCTGTAATATAAAAATATTTCATTATTTCAAAAAAAAAAATCATGTGCGTTGATACTAGAATATCACACAAATGTTTTCCCGTAGTCTACCACTTCACACGTGCCACTTCAGTATAAATACACTTGTTAGCAAAACCTAATAATAATGCCTTTTTCGGTTTGATTTAGGAGGTCCATGTTTGGACCCTTTTACAAGAAGTCCATACATACTAAGGGACCCTATTTCATATTGAATTACAATCTTGTTTCAAACGTGACAATCAATTATGTTATAGATGCATTTCACATTGACATGAACAATGAATGTTATTACCATTTTTTTATCAAGTAGTTTCGTGCACACACATTACAATGTCATTTTCATTCTTATACAACACTTGGTTATTCTATTTGTCCTTGATCAAATTCATGCTGAAATCCCAAAGTTTCTTAGCCAAATCAGCATCCCTCCCATGTGAACTTGATTTGGCCACATTACTGTCTGAAAAATATTCACCACTAACTCCCTTCACTTGTGGGTGCAATGCTACATAGCAGGTTGTAGCTGCCCCCTGCATTTAGATAGGAGAAAGTTAACATGCAACTAAATTACTAAGCTAAGAAAAGTTAAATATCAGAAAGCTTCTAATCTATGTTTAGTTGATAAATGTTTATAACAACCAATATTTATTTGACATGACCCCTCACATTTATAAATAGTAGGTCATAATGATTTTGACATACCTGTGGAACGTTTTTCATTACAAGTTTGCCAACCACATTTACTATACCTGTTGCATAAATCAAACATCAATAGTATATATCCATAAAACTCAGCTACTGTCAATATCTACACATGAAAAAGCAAACAAATTTTATGGACACTGCAGAATGCCAGTGTGTAAACAAACAAACCAGAAAAACCACCCAATTCAAAATCATCACTGTATTTATAGTGGTAGTCAGATAAACACAATGAAGTGCTTAATGACAATAGAGTAATACTGTATGAATGGTTGGGGAAGATTAGTGGAGAGACTGACAAAGCATCTAACTTCTGGGATGATTTTATTGTTGTTGTACATTATGGATGAGTTGGTGTACCAATCAAGTGCTATAAATTACTCACTCTGTCCTTCAATATTAGTCACTTTAGCAAATAATGCACAGATTAAAAAATGTAATTAATTATGTTGATTTTATAAAACGTATGGCTTACTTTACAAAATTACCCTTCATTAATAGTATAAGAAAGATAAATTACAATAATTGAAATAAAAAGAGTACAAACAAATAAAACAATGTGTAAAATGAGACAATTCTATTACTAGAACGATTTATATTGTAGTATGGAGGGAGTACAAAGTCTTTTTGTCTCAGACTCTCAGCGATCATGGTAATCATGTTTCCGATGAATGCTTAAAAGGATATCGCGGTCCTTAACATGTCTATATTCTTCCTTGTTAAAAAAAAGAGTCTGAATTCTTCAATATTCAAGAGGGGGGGGGCAACGACCAACTTTAATCATAATATTATTAGATGGTGGGTTCTGAACAATAATCATGTACCAAATATAGGATAAAACACCTAGAGCAATGTAGATGGATGAGAGTTTGTATCATTGTAAAATCCACCGAAAATTTCTTTAGGACAAGTAACATGAAGCAACAAAGAAAGATAGTGCCACATAACGGTATATGATACAGAACAAATAATTTAGAATGCCACATCAGAGGACTTGTATAATAATTCATAGACAACCTGAATAGTGTAATGCTATAATAGTTACCGTTGATTGCACTGTTATGACGGTAAAGATTGGTGGCAATGCCTCCGGGATGAAGAGAATTTGCAATGATATTCACACCATCATCCTGATCAAGATGTAACAAAATGTTATAAATCAAAGATAATTAATGTGGCAAAACCATCAAAAGGGAGGGAGACTGAGAAAGAAAACAGAATGTTTCTATGATTATGGTTGCCAAAAGGGATGCAAAGTTTGTCTTTTTCTGAGACCTGAATGGAGGAACACACCAACAACTAAAGCCTGTTCCAACTAGGTGGATTTGGAATGGAGGGAATAAACCTCCCACTAAAGTTGATGTTTAACAATATCTGGTCATTGATATAATGTTATAAGAAAACCAGTCACCAATCGATAGGTGATTAAGATAGAAGATGCTATAAAAAGGATTATGATTTTTAAGTGTAGTTTGAAGACAAATGATGTAAAAAAACAAGTAACTCTAAATCAAAATTCTGCCATTCACAGTTCACACTGCAGAAGAAAGTAATTTTCCACAGTAGAAATATGCAGATTCAATGCTGCAGCACTTCTAAAAATAATCAAATAGAACTTGTTGCATCAAGATTAAGGTTGAAATATGATAGGGCATCTATTTCTTTTTCTGAGCATCTACTTCTTATTAATCAGCCAGAAGTTAAAATAATGTGAGATGATAACACTATCAATAAACTACTTCACTAGATAACATGTAAATAAGTAACACCACTATATAGTAGAAGTAAGCATACCATACCTTGAAATGTTTTGTAAGTTGGTTGGCATGTAAAATATTAGCAAGCTTCGACTGTCCATATGCACCCCATTTGCTGTAACTGTATACAAGGAAGCAAACATAATTAAATTGGACAGTCGAAGCTAATTCTTCATGCAAACATAATTACTCCAATCGACAACCAACCGTCTGATCTAAAAACAAAATCGTATCAGCAGGTTTTGTGTCGAAAGTTTAAGCTAGCATCTTCTCCAAGACTCACAGCAAACTAAAAAGTACATATCACAAACTTCATATTGAACTATAGTAACATTGATAGCCCAAGAAAATAAAATTGAAGTTTCCGTTATAATTACTCTTTCACACATACACACAATAAATTCCTCTTCCATTTTTAAATATTTCCAGCACATCTCATCATGATTTGAAATGAAGCTACCTATTACCTTGATTGTTCATTAATTTTGTCAAAACGGATTCCTTCAGAATATGCAAATTTGTGAGCTTCTGAGGAGACATTAACAATTCTTCCTTCAGTCTTACTTTCACTAGCTGTTTTCTTCATAGTGTCCAACAAAAGATTTGTCAAGAGAAAATGACCTGTGGAATTATATTACATAAAAACAGAATGTTCATATCTTCCCAGTCTAAGCATTAAAAGAATCAGTAAAATATAAACATAACCCAGCTATATAAGTTGAGATAGATCATAAGTGTAGTTACACATAAATTTCATGTCTCAAACTCTCGATAATTTATAACCGTTTGGCGTGTGTGTTTGGCGGGGGAGAGGGGGGAAGCTCTCACTTTTCATCTATAAATTCTTGATTATCTGAATCAGACAAAAATAAATGTAATGGCCTTCGCTCCCTAGAAACTACTGTGACTTGTGAGTGCCAAAGTTCCCCACCCTCCCAATTTTCATGGAAAGATCGTAATTGACAAGGAATTCATGTTACAAAAAGAACAAAAATAGTAAATTTGAAGTAAAGAATGAAACATGTTTCACAAATACCTAAGTGGTTTGTTGCAAACTGTAGTTCGATGTTGTCGTTGGAAAGCATGAAAGGGCATGCCATGACTCCTGCATTGTTTCTTCCAATTACAAATAAACAGATCAGAAAACATTACTACTACTGGTTTTCCATTAATGATCAAGACTGGAACATAGACATTCACGGTGAGACAAGGCAAGTAATTAACAACTTTAATAGAAACCAGGAGTCAAAAGAAATAGTAAATAAAAGGCAGAACTGCATCAGGAGTCATTTTCTTTAGTTCGTGTCAAATTTCTCATTTATCTTTAAAAATGTTTACAGTGTTGAACCAAGTTAGACTCTTAGTTTACTTATGTACAAATTTGTGCACATGATCACTGAATGATATACGATGAATAAATTTTTCACCACTCAGCAACACCATTAGACCCTAGTTGACAATAAGGTTACAATCTTAGATAAAAACTAAAAAAGATCATTTCGATTTTGATGGATTTAAAATGTAATATACTTTTTAAAATGGACAAGTAAGACTTTTGATAACAAATATAGATGAAAAATGAAATTGGCTGGACAATGTTGCCGTTTATAAACTTAAAAGACTAACTTACAGTGGAAAAAATTGACTAATTTGACCTGTTTGAAACTTAAAATTAAATTAAAAAGATTCCCAATGCAGTTTTGCCTAAATAAAATTGATAATGGGATCCATGTCATTTTCTCTTCTTACATCAAGATGTTCAATGGAAGACCAGAGGAATTGAATTCGGATGCAAATTTCTTGACAGATTCCAATGAACTGAGATCCAACTCCATGACATCAATTTTTGCCGAGGGAATCTCCTTAAGTATCGCTTCTCTGGTATTATTAGCATTAACCTTATTTCTAACAGCCATAATCACATGGACACCATGTAAAGCAAGAACACGCGTAGTCTCAGTGCCAATACCACTGGATGCTCCTGTTAACATACCATCATATCCATATACCAAATAAAATTCCAGTAATAATTAAGCATAGCCAGCTGCATGAACATGATGTAGCAAGCAGGCATAAACAAATAAGTCCTGACTATGCCAATTTCAACAGGAAATCAATTTTAGTTTTGGATCTTCATATAAAAAGCTTGTAAATCATTCATCAAGCCTAACTTTGTATCTATGATGAAAAGCTACTACAATGTATTAATTCCCAATAACTTAGCAACATAGAAGCAATAAAAACTACTATTGAACAAAAGGG
>Ga0228710_1010411_pt1 | contig 12442 bp, 5 predicted proteins | sample MedpolnodulmetaG_FD_177995 | JGI IMG/M metagenome (GOLD analysis project Ga0228710, IMG submission 177995) | Root nodule microbial communities from Medicago polymorpha collected in Santa Monica, California, United States - pink nodules | ecosystem: Host-associated > Plants > Roots > Nodule...
ATCATTTTCTTAACCTCCTTCATTCTAATTAATTTTAATTAATTCCCACTAATTCCTTTGTTTCCTCTTAATTACACCTCCACCCCCTTAATTCTAAAATATTCTAATTCCTATCTTATTCTTATTAACTATTAATAAAACCATTTAATTAAATAAACAAATCACATAATCACATAAATCAATTAAATAGGACTCTAAACTCTACCAAAAATAAAATAAACGGGCGTTACACTGCTAACCAACCTGCTGATCTGAAACAAATAAGGATTGGGATGAGACATAATGTCTCAGTGAGTTCTACCTAACCCTAGGCTATAGGTAACCGCGGGGAAACCTAGGGTTACCACGTGTCTACAATACAACTTGGCGGTTGATTATACGTGTGTGGGCTTGCATGCCTAGACGGTCGTGCATACTAGAATCCGTCGTAGGGTTCTTCTTAACTTGTCATATAGGTCTTGTTATATACATATCCGTCGTAGGGTTCTTCTTAAAATGTATGCAAATGACTGAATGAATGAATGTATGAAAGAAGGATTGAAAATTTAGGGAAAAGAGAGGTTTATGCCTCTTCTGGTTTTCTGCAAAAACTAGGCGTGAGTTAACTCACGCATGTGTTAACACTGTGTGTGGGTTAACGCACGCAGTGTTTTATACATGCGCATGTTAAGTGTCGCAGCGTTAATTAACTAACGCTTAGTTTTACACTGCGTTAGTTAACTAACGCACGGGTATTTTAGGCATGGCTGCAGGGTGCGAGTGTTTTGTGCAGGGGGAAGAGCAAAATTCGACATAAATGGACAGGCATATCCGAAATGTTTTAACATGTTTTGTAGGTTTTTATAGGGTGTTGTTTATGTTGTTCAGATTATATAATCCGAACAAAAGAGAGCGCAAGAGAAATCAATAGGATTGGAAAAGAAAAGTCTTGGAATTATTTTGGTGTGGTCTAACTCGGCCCAATTATGAGGCAAGCATAAATGGATAGACATATCGGTATTTTTTTTTTTTTAATGATAAAGGTTGGTTGTTAGTTTCTCAAATTAATATTTATAGGATTGTTCGAGTTTGAACTCAGGACCTTCAACTACTTTTCTATTAACTCAAACCAATTGAGATATCGATCCGATCCCCCGGTAGACCCACCAATATCAAACTCTAGTTAGAAGAGAATACGTTTCTTATCAATGAGTTGGAGATGAAATCAACCAAGAAGAGTTTCTTACTATTTTATTTTTATCAATTTTTATTTGTATTTTTATAATTTTTGTTTTTCAACATATCTAATCATGATGGAAACTTGACGAAATGGAACATAGAAACCAAGTCACTGAGCAGAAAGATTCAAATGAGGTATAGTTTAGTGGCGTATAAAGAAAGTATGTAAAAGAAGTGGTAAATTAAAAGCATGAAATTGTCACCACTCAAAGAAATGCAATGAGTCCTAGCAAGTAGCAAGTATCCTACTTTATTATTATGGAAAGAAATAACATAGCAATGTCATCTAGGAACTCAACTTTCAACTTTTCAATATGATTTCTAATTTTGTTGGGTTTGTTAACCAGTAAGATTCGGATAATACTTGGGTGACATTGTGGTTAGTGACATTGACCAACCACAATGTCACAAGTGGATTTCTTCTTTCTCTCTCACAATGATGTTTTTTTTGTACACTTGTGATATTGTGGTTGGTTAATGTCACAAATGTCACCAACCACAATGTCACCCAAATGTTATCCGTCAGATTCTATTTAAGTGAAGTCTTAAATCTCTATATCTACTAATTTGACCACCTCCAATAAAATACAAAACTAAAATAAATTAATGAACATAGGTAAGAAATGGTTGTTATGTTTGTTGCAAATTAATAGGGGTGACTTAAAGTTCCTCGTAAAGAAGCAAAAGACCAACTTGAGTATTTTTATTTATTTTTTTTATCAAAAAACCAAAAAGATGATTCGAGTCAAGTTCAGCTGAGTCGAATTTACGTGTTTATCTACTCATAAAACAAAAATAGTATTGGATATGAGAAAAAATCTCACAAACACATCACGAGTCACATGGCAAGTTTAAAGTCAATCTTACTAATTCAATGTTTTTCTATGTATGGTTAGCAAGAATTCATTGTTGTCAAAAATAACATATTTCTTCCCAAAAAGAAAGGATCTGTATTTTTTAAAACAAAATTAATGCTATATTCATTTCACTTTGTAATCTCAACTAGTTATGAAGATCAATATGGAAAGTTGCAATGAAAAGTGACTAGTAGAAACATACGAAAAAAATGATGATACAGAACTTTCTTTCAAGTAGAAAAAAATATTGAAAAAGATATGAAACTTTTCAAATGTCTTAAAGAAAAAAATATAATAAATCAAGAACCATTAAGAAACCACATTTTCTTTTCATGAACTGTACAATGCTCTTGGAAGTCAGAAGTGGAAATTACTTTTATATTAATAAAAATATTTTCCTTAAAAACGACATTCCTGTTTTAATATTCATCATCATCATCAATATATTGCAGAACAGTTACTTGGTATTTTCCATAATTAACCTAAAACAACAATAAAAACTCTTGAACAATTATCAGATTTTTTTTTATAAGTAGTATAATTCAGAACTGAATTACAGTTACAAATAAAATCATTGAAGAATTATTATTACAATAATATATAGAGTAACCATATAAGTATAACAAAATTTGTAGAAATTTAATAAAAAAAAAAAAAAAAAAAAATGTTACCTTTAGATCATAAAGTAACCAATGCACCAAAAATTTAAAAAAACCATCCATGATGCTTAACGAGTTTTGACAAATTCTGCATCAGAAACAGCAGAATTTTCAATTTGACTAACTTCATCATCATCAATTGGAGCAGGAAGGTTAAGATCTATAACACTTTTTGCAACTCTTTTTGAGCTGAAAATTGGAACTGTTGTTGATGATGATCCATGAATCACATGTGTTCTTTTGTGTCCACCAAGTGCTTGACCCGAATTAAATACTCGAAAACATACCGGACATTCATGAACTTTCTTTTCAACAACTTCGAATTCTGGCGACGATTCTTCCATCGTTATGTTTGGTTTAATCTTCTTGTGACTTGCTCTATGACCACCCAATGCTTGATAAGATTTGAACACTTTATTACATGTTTCACATTTGTACCTTCCTTTACGTACTTTATTATTATTCTTGCATACTTTTAGTAGCTCTTGAGATTCATCACTATCTTCCAAAGATCTTTCGATTTCAATTTCATCTTCTTCTTCTTCTTCTTCCTCAGCTTCGTCTTCGTCATCTACTTCTTCCACATCTTCATATTGTTCATTTTGTCTATTCCATTTGTCTCTTGACAACTGCATTAGACAAAATGCAACATCTTCTTCGGTTGTTGCATCAGAAACCGAACTAACAGGTTCATGTTCAACAACCGAAGAATCATTCTTGTTAAAAAATTTCATTTTCTTCGTAGCAGTTTCATTGTAATACTTTTGATCAAACCCGCGAATTTTCCACACCCTTTTGGATCTTTTCCGAGTTGGATTATTCTTCGATGATTCAGTTTCGCTTTCTATATCTTGAAGAATCATAGAACTTGTATCCACTTGTGGAAAAGAAAACTCTTGATCTACAAGACGAATGCTTCTCTTTGGATTCTCTCTAAGACCATAATTAAGACCCTTTTCATCAACGTCACCATCTTCTGATGACGATGATGAAGACGGTGCTGATTCAGCTTCAAAACTAAGTTGAACCGTTCGCGATGATTCTTCTTCTTGCTTTGTAACAAGAAGGTTCATCATATGAGATCTCATGTGACCCCCCAATGCTCTTCCATTGTTGAAGCTTCTATAGCAAAGTTTGCACTTGTATTTATCCATAAAATGATGAAACTAAAAAAACAAAAGAAGAAGAAGAAGAAATAGAGGAATAATAAAACAGAGTTAACTTTTATTATGATGATGATTTTGTTTGGTTTTGAGAGAGAAAAAGAAGAGGGAGTAGAAACTATAAAAGGAGTAGGTGACAAGCATTCCTCTTCACTAAGGCCAAAAAAGGTAATAAAAAAATAAACGTAAGAAAAACATAAAGAGTGAAACCTGAATGAATTTAAAATTGAATTTATTGATATTTAATTGAAGATGGACATGCATGAAGTGAGAGAAGAAACATGTAACATGCCAGACTTGCCCGTTTCTCTATTTATTCTCCACTCAATCTTTCTTCTTTTTATTGGTTTTTTCAATCTTTTTAACACTTTCTTTAATTTCCAAAAGTACCCTTTCTCTAATTTTTTAGTCATAGCTCTCCGGTTTTTAGGAGAAACGGATCCTTATCATTTTTAAACTGAACTAATTTGCAAAAATTGTTTCATTCAAAATTCAACTTTGGATTTTCCTACATATTTTGTTTTTAACTTAAATTCATTAATTTCAACTACTCAATTCTCTTTTCTTCCATTTAGTAAAATCTCTTTTTAAAGAAAATGGAAAATGAAATTATATAGTTGTCTATGTTTTATCTTAAAATCAATGTTTTAGAAGTCATGATGAACTAACTGGTTCAATCGAGAATCGACTAGTTTATCGTATGATTCAATCTCAAAGTATCACACTTTAATTGAATTCAAATGTATAATGATTGAACTAGTTGAACCACAATTAGCTTGATAAGTTTTTATATTTACACTTTTTATTTGTATTATTTTTAAAATGTCATATTTATTTATTTATCTAACAGACACCCCATTTAACCGTGATAAAATCAAGTGAACCAATTGAACTATAATTTTCTTTTTAGAGAATATATAGATTCTTAAAAATAGTGGTCGAGTCTGATACAACTCCACGAAATCAACTTATAAAATTATGATTGCATTTATTTATAAACATATATTCAGACCATCTTTTATCTGATGTAGAATTTTTAAAATAGATGTCACTTATTTCTAAGTTTACTTACATTTGATAAACAAAAACGTTACTTTATCTTATATATGATAATTGTCCTCATGAGCTTAGCTCAGTTGGTATGGACAATGCATAATATATGTATGATCTGGGGTTCAAACCTCAACCACCACTAAAAAAATCTTATATATGATAATTAAAATAGCTGAGAGGGTCTTGAATTTTTTATTTATTATAGACACAAAACGACTTAGCCGATTGATGAACGCAACTAGGTTGTGTATATATGATAAACAACAATGTAAAAGTGAAGAGTTACACATAACTCATATCACACACGTGTCGTTTTGATGGCGAATGGTTTTGGCAACCACAGATTTATGGTACTACTATTTATTCGGAAATTGACCATACTAAATTCTTAAAATACACAAAGAATCTGTTATTTGTTCTTTTTTAAAATAATTAGGTTGTTACTTTTGTGCCTTTGATCTCAAAGCCAAAGGTCAGTAGCAATGCTAGCTTTTAGCATGTCGTTTGGTCTTCTAGTTTGGAAAAAAAAGTTTAATTAATAAAAATGAAGAGTGTGAATAATTATGTGTTATATTGTGTTGTCATCATGTCTCAACAGAAAACATGTTAGTTATTCTACTAATTAAAATTAATCACAACAATAATTCGTAAGAATTGATTTTAAGGATGTTTTTTTTAAGAAACTAAATTAACCGATCAAAATTGGTGCCGAGTAAAATTGAACCAAAAATTATGAGAAGAGCACACTACTAGATCACAAGGCAATACCACCAAATCAACCTAAATAGATATTTTTAAGGATTGATTGGTATAAATTGTTAATATCAAAGTCGATCTAAGTGACAAGCAACCTAATCTAAGGTTCTAGATTTCAAAACTTTTGACTTAAATTAAAAAATTAAAGTTGGTTATAACTATATGTCTAACTCAATATTTAGTCAAGATGAAGGTCTTATGTCTTCTCTCACTCAAGTTTAAACATTGAATTCAACAAAATCTATTTTTTTACTAAGTTTCGAGTTATTTTTAAAAAAAATACTCCCTCCGATCCTATTTATAAGGAAAAGTTGACTTTTTTGATTCATTGAATAATTGATGTATCTAGTCTAGAATATAGACTAAATACATCATTTATGCAACGAATCAAAAAAGTCAAATGTTTCTTATAAATAGGATCGGAGGGAGTATATTACTATAAAATTTAGTTTAAACCTCTAAACACTGTGACTCGATCCTAGTTAGTATTAACACATTTTACACATGCATTCAATTATATTTCATCATATAGATAATTTAGATAATTTATGAAGATATTTTAATAACTTTTTTTTATGAAGAGGAATATAGATATTTTAATAACTAATATAGTAAACAAAGTAACATAATGTGAAATGTGATTTTTTAGGGGATAATGTGAAATGTCATCAAATGCATGAGTAAAACCGTATTTTTTATTTATATCTATATCTTGATATGGAGCATTTTTATTTACATATATTGATTGAAGAGTGGGAAGTTGATAATGAATTTCTCCATTGATTTTGGATCTTGTGTTGAATGAATGAGTGATGGTAAAAGGAGGGTGAGAAATGGGTAAGAAACTAACTAACTTTTCCACTCAACGAGAATTTGGCATTAGAATTCTATGGAGAGTAAACGACGTTTTATTTGGGGTTTGTAGACCAAGTCATATGCTACGACTAACTCTCATTGGTAGTGCTTGCCACATAGTTGCATTTATGTTTTGCTTTATTTCTGTTTTATAGCACAAGGGTACTATTTTTTTCCCTAAATTTTGTTTCATTTTAATTTAGTTATTTGCTACTAAAATAAACACATTAAAAAAATTAACAACATTTATCGAAAAGAATTTTAAAAAAATGCACATTGACATTAGCGTGGGAGTTTACTAAGTCCTCTTTCTAATTTTTCTGATTCTTTTTAAATGTTTTCTTTCTTTAGTTGAATTCTAATTTTTGTAATATAATAAATAGTTAAAAAACATTAGCAACAAATTCTTTAACACAATCGCACTATGCTTTGTTTATTTCAACTTTTTAGCACAACAAGGGTACATTTTTCCTTAATTTTTGTTTCATTTGGATTTAATTTGTTGATAAACAATGCAGATTAAGAAATTATTCTACACATTGACATGAGAGAAATTGTTTATACTTTGTTGTCATTTTTCTTTCTTTGACATAAGAAAAGTACAAGAATACTTTATTTTCAACATTCTGTTTGAGTGAAATCTATTTGAATCTCGCATTTTAAAAATTGGTCACACATAAAGTGGTAAGAACTAGATTGATTTCACTCCTTCAGAAAATAATTGTCACAGGTAATGTTAAAAGAGCTTGTTTCATTCCCTAAAAAAAAAGAGCTTGTTTCTTATACCTCTCTCTTTCTTTAGGTGAATCTAATTTTTTCTTTTAAAAATAATTTTTGTCGTATATAAATACGAATTTATTGTAAACAATAATAATATGTATTGTTTTTTAATAGAAACTGATATATCAATAATTTAGGCCCATGTTGATTTTCGAAGAGGGTGTATAGCCAAATTATACACTTGAGTAACAATACAAGCTAGGAGGGTGTATAGCCAAATAATATTGGCTCAGAGGTGGCCAGGCAATAAGTGAGCTACCAAAATCCCCATTTTACGAATAAAATTCACTTTCCAATTGGAAAAATGTAGAAGTTCATTCCAGCAAATCTTAGCTAAATTTTTAATGAGAACCAATGTATTAATATCTATATTATATATAAAGAGAATATTGTATTTAGACTGTCTTTTTTACTTTCAATTATATCTTTAAATAATTTTGACTATAAAAATGTTATTTTGTTGTTATAGTTAAAAAAGATAAGAATTTATATTATATTTATTATATTATTGGTATCATTGAAATGAAAATTGTATAATTCTTAAAATCATATTAAAATATAATATAGCTTGAAAATATAAAAGTGCAAAATAGATTGAAAACAAGATTTGGAGCAATCCGATCAAATAGTCTGAAAATCATATTTTCGATCAGGACTCGACTAGAACAACTAACAATGACCTGAAAAACTCATGCCGATGAGTATAGTTCTTAAATTAGTTATTCTTGTCTCAAACAAATTCAGTCTATGTGATGATAAAGTTCGCATTGTATAATCCGAACTTGTTTTTCCCTAAATTCTTGGTACAAGAAGGGTGTACATGAAGTGTTCAAATTTTATAATTTGAACAGGTGCAAAGCTCATACTCCATCCAAAAACACGAGGAAAACTCATTTCCAATTATAAAATTCTAAATTGCTCAAGGGCATTTTTCTTAAAAATAAAGCACGCAAGAAATGGATAGGGTGAAAAAAGTAATAACCATAACATTTTTTTTGAGGATGTAATAACCATAACATTATTGTGGTCATTTTTTATTGAGTTAATGCATGAGTTTTGGTATTCAATATTGTATTGAATTGAGAGTTATTTTTGCTCCTCTAGGTTCTTGAATGAACCAACTCTAGATCCTTATCTTGAACATCCTTATTCTTGTGATAGATCCACAACAAATCTTATAATTCTTCAAGAATGTGGCAGTCATTCTTTACATTTATTATAACAGCCCGTTTTTTGCTAGAATTATTTTATTTATTTATTATATGTGTTTATTTGCTTGTTTGTATGTTTGATTTGGGATTAGTGGACTTTTAGGCGAGAGGGGTATTTTAGTCATTTTTAAGACTAAGAGTATTTTGGTCATTTGAGGAGCCAGGGTAAATTAGTAATTTAGAATGAAGAATATTTTATTGTTTTAGTGTGAATAGTTATTTTTACCAAAATTAGTAGTAACTTGAGGTAATTATTTTAATATGGTAATTAATAAGATGTTTTATGAGTTAAGTGAGTAATAACATTTTGAGTACTGCTCTTTACCCAAATGGTTTTGCTCATTCCCAAGTGAAATGACCAAAATGCCCCTGCGTGAGTTAACTCATGCTGCATGAGTTAACTCACACAAATTTAACTCTGCGCAGGGGCATTTTGGTCATTTTCTTTGGGAATGAGCAAAACCATTTGGCTAAAGAGTAGAACTCTAACATTTTTAATTGGTGGTAAGAGTTAATAGGCCCAATATGAGAAGAGATGACCTAGCCCACTAGTTGGAGTATATCTTATCTTACTTAATATAAATCTATGGTAGTCTGATAGGAGGAAATCCCTAACCCTAATGACAACCCTAATATATTATTTCCCTCCCAAATCATGACATAAATGCAGCTTAACTACTCTGACCCACCAACTAATTTCACACGTTTTCCTTATCCTTGAGTCACTCAATGCGCACTGCTCAATGCATAGAAGAAAATAATTTGGAGACTTTCTAGGATTCTGCTTGCCACACTCAAGATAATCTAAAACATCTCTTTTTTTCTTCCTGATCGCTCCATTTCTTCTTTCTTGACACAACTCCTCCATTCTTCTTATTTTCTAAAAGGATATTTTTGCATCTTTCCTCCATATTACTGCTCGATAGTGATTATAAGGCTGCTGAAAATTGCAAACTTTTTCTGCATAATGCAGAATTTTTGGAGCATGTGTGCTTGGTGTAGGGAGTGGACAGATGTTTGTGCAAGAGGAGACATGTTTGTTTGTTGATATTAATTTATATCCCAAAGACTATTTAGCCTTGGAAGCATTTGGTGATTTATTTTATGCATAATATATGTCCATTATTGTGGATATTGGTTGTTCCAGAGAGTGATGATTGCTACTTTCAGCTTATGATCATGTAGAAGTGGCTGGTGTTATATTCTTTGCATAATTCTCGGCATAATTGACGACATCATGCAGAGATTTCTAAAGATTGCTACCTTCATGGAATTGACTTTATTTGTTTCTTTGCTTTTGGTCTCTCATCTTTAAGTGATGCATGGAATGATTTGAGATCAAATTGGTAGTATTGTTGGTTTGTTTGTAGTTATGAGATTTGTAAGTGGTGCCCTATGTTCATCTATTACATTGGTGATTTTATCATGATTTTGGTGTAATTTGATTTTACGTTGTTAATCCATCTTATATTTGTAAACTCTATTTTTCATCTTTCATACATACAGTGAGGTTAAGGAATTTAATTTTCACCATTAACTTTCATATCACTTTGATATATGTTTGTTTGAGTGAATTTCTGTACTGATGTACTATTTCAGTTTACGAAGTTTGGTCTATAAATTATAATTATACAGAAATTATACTTTTCATATGATAATAATGAAAATATAATGATATTATGGTATAACAAACCTGTGCGATAGCGCGGGTCGAGAGTCTAGTAAGGATAACACTAGTGAAAATTAGGGTTAGACTTTCATTTCACATTTACACAAAAGGGTGGCGAGAGAGAGAGAGAGAGAGAGAGAGAGAGAGAGAGAGAGAGAGAACAAGTGAAGAGAAAAGAGAAGCAAAAGCTAGGATTCACAAAGGGAGTGAAGATTTTGGTGAAGTAGCTTAAGCTTAAGGAGAATTGAGGTCAAGGGGATAAGTTTGTTCTTTCATAATAATCTATAATCATATTTTTAGCTTATGGGTCATATTTTTTTTGATTAATTTGTGAAATTGATGATTTTGGATGTTAATTTTCGCGCTCATAATTAAGTGGTGATGTTGGGTATGTGAAAATGGTTGAAAACTTGTTATTGATTCTTGAATTTGATTGTTGATATATGTTGAAGTGATTACTTTGAGATTCTACCTTAAATTGCTGAAAATGGTGATGTTGTTGTTGAATGTTGTTCAATTCATGATGTATGTTCTAGTTGAGTGATTGCGTTCATGAAAATAATAAGTTTAAGTTGTGGTTGTTGTTTGTGTTGTGTTTGGATGAAGTAAGTTGTTGTTTTTGGAACTTTGGTGTTTTAAGTGAAAACTAGGTGAGTTGATGTTTATAATGTTTTGAGTGTTATGAAAGTAGCTTAATTAAATTGTTTGAGCCTTGGGATAAGTTTTAAAGCACTTTGGGTTGATGGGGGATCAAAATAAGCACTTTTGGGAAAAATTGGATGAAAACCCGAGGCCAAAACACACCAAAAGGCCACTTTCGCAGCGCTGGCGCCAGCGCTTGACTCTGCTCTCCCTAGCGCCAGACGCCTTGTACAATGCAAAAATCTTCTTGCATTTTTTCGTGGGTGCTTGGGAGGTGGTTTGTATGGTTCCTAGGCGATTTTTTAAGGGTAAGAATTTGTTGTTTTGATTAAAATAGTTGCTGGAACATAATTAGCTTGGAGTTATATTGGTTTAGTTAAAATGGAGACGGACTTGAATTTGAAATAATCGGATAATGATGTTATGACCTGTTTACTGTGATAATGGAATTAGACGAAGCATGTAGGTTTGATAAAGAAACTATGAGAACATGAAATTTGGTTTTTGGTAAAAAGGTGAAAAATAGACGAACTTTATAATTTATAGACGAACCTTGGTGAAATGTTGAAATATGATTTGTTAGCTTGCAAACGACTTTATGCTCATGATAATATGATAAAATATGACTAAATTGAGAATTAATATGCATGAGATATGATGAATTTGTTGGAACAAAGGGTGTTTCGCAAAATCACCTTCTAAGTTTTGATGATAACAAGGTACTAAAAATTGTCAATTGGATATGCTAAACATTTGTTCAAGTGTACAGGATCATAATCAAAGTCTTATTCATAGAGGTTCTGGTTGAACAAGTCAAAGAGTAAAGGAATTTATATTGAAGCTTAAAGCATCTGAAGAAAATGCGTTTGAAGAAAAGCGCTCCTGAAGATCACGTCATCAGAAGCAAGGTCATTAGAAGCAAGATCATTAGAAGCATCTCATCAGAAGCTACTTCACCAGAAGCTTAAGAGCGTTGACAAAGTACAGTGTACGAAGTGTACAACCACTAATTCTGCGCCTGCCTCTGCAACCACCATCTTTGTATCTTGTCTCTACATCAAGACAAGAATAACAGTAATGTTTGCAGACATTGTTCCTTCTCTATTGGAATGGATTTGAAATTGATTCTTCATAGGACAATTATTAAATCGGGCAAAAGATCAATGGTGAAGAATCAAAGCTTCAGTCAAGTCAAGTTGATGTACCGGCTAGTTCTCAACGTCTCTCAAATCCTCTATAAATAGGGATGAAGACTTGAAGAACAAATAGAGAAACAAGACCAACACATATTATCTGAGCCAAAACGCTGCAAAATTTTATTCACATCAACAACTTAGAGAATTCTTACAAAGTTCATATCTTAGAATTCTTAAGTGTCTAGAAAAATAGAGTCTGTTCTGTTTGCATTGTTTTGTGAATACCTCTGATTGTATATCAAGTATTCAAAACCCTTTTTCAATTCTTTGTAATTGTTTAGAGAAGTCTCTTTCTTTTGTGATTGAGCATAGAAGTCTCTTTCAGTTGTGATTGAGCAAAGGAAGTCTCTTGGAGTTGTCCTTGAGCATTGAGAAGTCTCTTA
>Ga0228710_1010413_pt1 | contig 12439 bp, 6 predicted proteins | sample MedpolnodulmetaG_FD_177995 | JGI IMG/M metagenome (GOLD analysis project Ga0228710, IMG submission 177995) | Root nodule microbial communities from Medicago polymorpha collected in Santa Monica, California, United States - pink nodules | ecosystem: Host-associated > Plants > Roots > Nodule...
CAATAACAAATAGTCACATGTGTAAAAGCTTCTCATGTAAGCTAGGTTAATTAGCTAAGGAGGGAAATTAGGCATGTAATTAGGGCAAAGCATTAGCTAAACCTTACAAGCTTTTAAAGTAAGAAGAAAGATTGTAAAAAAAAAAGTGTTTTGATCGGGAGTAAGTTTGTTTTAGTTTTTTTTTTTTGACAAATTGTTTTAGTTTGTTTTAATGGGTAGTTTTTAAAGAGAGAAATAATAGGAAGATGTTGAAACAATAAACAATATATTCATTTTGCCAACATTAGATTAACTAAGTCAATGCAAACAGCTAAGTCAATTGCAAGAAATTTATTGTCCATTGTATTTTTGAATCTTGTCTTGACAATTATTCATTGTTAAATGGTAACAAAATATCTCTCTAAAGAGATCGACAATGTCAAAATAAATCTTACAAATAAGTAATAATTTTTTAAATTCTTATTTCTACTAATTTTTTATAAATAAACCTATTTAAAGTAGTTAAATATATATTATTGAGATAGTTAAATATAAAATATACTTATTTGTTCAAATCAAACAAATTGATGAGCAGTAGACATGTGTATAAATATTCTATTGCATGTGTAATTCAATAAGAAGTGAAATCAATAAAATTCTGTGATTCCTTATCTCTCACAAGTCTTGAATGTTCTTTATCATATCATCCATAGAAACTAGAAAGTGCAATTGTTCTATGACTTCTATTAATTTTTATTTTTAATGGTCATTTACTGTAATTTCCTCTACAATTCTTTCCAAGTGACAAGTTTGATATTGTACTAATTTATAAAAATACTACTAGTTCATGGGTTGAACACCTCTCAAGAAAGTGTTGTTCTATGCCATACAATGCAGTCAAATATAACATAGATGGGATCAAGAAGAATTTCAAGCAACAAGTGTAAATCAACTTACAGTTTTAAAATCTAGGCATATTTTTTATTATTATACAATTTGGCCAACAAAAAAATTATCTATAGGAAAAAATAAACATTTTACACATCTGAATTTTATAATAAACTTGGAACTAGAAGATAAGTAAAGCAATGATAACATAAAAATTTGTATCAAAGTATTTTGCATATATAAAACGTACTTAGTTCATATTAAATAATAAATTTGTTTGCAATGATGACTCGTGTAAGTAATAAAATTTGATGTTATAAACACTTTTTTGACATTCCATCTCAATGTTTAAGCAATTTTAATAAACTAATTTATTACAAACATTTAACTTAAACAATTGCACCGGGTGGTGTGGATAGTATAAAATCAATGGGCTAGCAACTTCTCTAATGAAACCTAAAAGCCCAATTTGAAAACCCAAAATATAAAAGCCCATATATTCTTAACAAAACCCTAGTTATATTGCTGAAACTCATTTCTCCTTGAAGCGCCGTTCACTTTCACCTTCACAGAGAGAACCACAACAACATCGATTCACTGAAATGGCGAAAGAAGAAGTGAAAACCGTTGTTCCTGAATCTGTTTTGAAGAAACAGAAAAGGAATGAGGAATGGGCATTGGTGAAGAAACAGAAGCAAGAATCAGATAAGAAGAAGAGATCGGAAACAAGGAAGCTTATTTGGAGTAGAGCCAAACAGTACGCTAAGGATTACGATGATTCGGTAATTTTCTAATTGTAATTATTACGCTAATTTAATTTGATATAATCATTCATTTGTTGAATTAATTATTTATTGATTTGTATGTTCAGCAAAAGGAGTTGATTGCGTTGAAGCGTGAAGCTAAGCTTAAGGGTGGATTTTACGTTGATCCTGAAGCTAAGCTCTTGTTCATTATCAGGATCAGAGGGTATGTCATTTTTTTATTACAAGATTAATCATGTTTTATGTAGGACTAAAAAGATATTTAACATTATACTTGTGTGTCCTGTGTGGGTTATTTGTTACTGTTTTTTTTATTAATTATTTAATGGGTACTTTATAAATTTGTTTATAATTTCAGTATCAATGCAATGGACCCAAAATCAAGGAAGATTTTGCAGCTTTTGCGTTTGAGACAGGTGATGTTTTTAATTGGTAACTCAATGAATTGGTTTTGTGCTTGATGGGTGTTGCTTAGTAGTAATTTCATTTTCGATTGAGGAACTTGTCAAGGAATGTTTGCGTATCATTTAAATTTATAATCACATGTTGGTTTATAGAAAGAGTTGTACACTTGTTTTTGTATGCTTGTTTTGAGTGCTGAGTTGTGTTTATGGATGTGATGCTTCATGTATCATGCAATGAACCTATGATTTAGGGGTTATTCAATTTTGATCTTTTGTTGAAATGAGTTAAAATGTTGAGCTTGTTGAATTAAGCTTTCATCTAATGCCATTAGTGTATGCTTTTGGACCTCTTTTTCCATTTCTTGAATACTTTTATCATTTAGACTTGGTGCAATCAATATATGGGTGTAGGCTTATTCTTCCAATTGTTTTGACTGTAGATCTTCAATGGTGTCTTTCTCAAAGTAAACAAAGCGACCGTGAATATGCTTCACAGGGTTGAGCCATATGTTACCTACGGGTATGCAGAATCTCAAATTATCTCAAGCACAGATTATCACTCTTCGTTATTACTCAGTACAAGTTCTTAATATATGCTATTTTATTTTAGATATCCCAATCTGAAGAGTGTCAGAGAATTGATCTACAAGCGCGGTTATGGAAAGGTTGATAGGCAGAGAATTGCTTTGACTGACAACTCTATCATTGAGCAGGTCCGTCATTAATAAACTTATTCCCTTCATTCATTCAATCACACAGTCGTCAATCTGAACTGTCAGTCCCAATTTGCCAAAGTCAGATTGCAAGTAGTTTAAATTTGATGAGACAGTCCAGATTATGTGACTGTCTACTGTGTGATTTCCTGACCAATCATAGTCTTGATGTCCCGTGAATGGTGGTGATATTATTATTGTTGAAGGTTATGTTACCAGTTAATTTTTCTATTTTTCATCTGACATAATATTCAATTGCAGGTTCTCGGGAAACATGGTATCATTTGCATTGAAGATCTCATTCATGAGATTCTTACTGTTGGACCTCACTTCAGAGAGGCAAACAACTTCCTATGGCCTTTCAAGCTCAAAGCTCCTTTGGGTGGCATGAAGAAGAAGAGAAATCACTATGTTGAAGGTGGTGATGCTGGTAACAGGGAGGATTACATCAATGAACTCATTAGAAGGATGAATTAGGTTTTGGCATGTGTCGTTTAAGATTGATTATGGAAGTTGAGATATCTGTTTTATTTAATTCCAGTTTTGTTTTTAAAGATTTTCATATGTTTTCAATGTTGCTTAAGCAGATCGAGATATTTAGTTCATTGCCTGCTGCAAGTGCAGTGAAAGTTTTTACTTATTTGTCAATGACTTGGTTAATTTTGAGTTTTGTTGTTTGCATTCACGAAAGGTTCTTCTTACATGTACAATTGTTAGAATCTATATGGTTTCTCTTAGTGGAAGTGAGGGTATTTTTAGAGTAGAGGCTGGGAATGTATGGTGATATATTCTATGTTAATAATTGTGATGGGAGAATAGTGATTTCTTAGAGTGGAAGTGAGGGTAATTTTAATGGGTTTAATTGCTACAGGGCACTGGCTTCTAGATTTTCTAATCATGTTTATTTTTGTCCGGGATACTCTTAACAGAGCCTCTTATACTTTGGACGATTTTGTGATTATGAATTTCACTGTTATGTCTTCTCTTCCTTGCTATTGCAAAACAAGGTTTGCAATCGTAATTTTGGTGAGATATGATGCGTGTTTGAAAAAAAATAGCCAAATACAGAGCACGCCCTTCAAATTCTTCTGTTTCTTTTTTCTTTTAAAGATTGCGGTGATGTAGGCTTTATGACACACGATTGTCGTTTTGAACGTGAAACAAAACACGATCATAGTTCTAAAAGTCTATGTCAGTACAATGCATTCGCATAAGTATTTGCTTGTGATTCTCCATGATATATAGAATCCAAACAAAACCATATTTTTGACAATGTAATATGGAGAGTTTGATCGGGAGATGAGCATGAGCAAAGATTGTTTTGGTCAGCGAATAGCGATCAATTGAGTACCTCTGATAATCGTTAATTAAATGTTAACCAGTTGAGCTGAACTTAGCTTGGTAATGAAAAGGAAATGCCGAGAATTAAAATCAGTGTCTTGTTCCTCCTCTTAATCTAATTCATGAATGCTTGAGTAATTATCGTATATATGTTTGACTTTCTTGTTAATCATGTTACGTATGAGTTATTGTTGATTTATTATTATATTGTAGCATTGTTTTGGGATTATCTTTGTTGTCCCCTTTCTTGCTTAATTATTTTAAGAAGAACATTCTGCTAAATGGTAATTAGTATGCCTTTAAAAGGTAATAGTATGTGTTGGTATAAATCAATAAGCAAGTTTACAAATTAAACGTACTATCATTGTTGCAGTTGTCAGATGCATGTAAAACTAAACTTCAACTGTGCATGGTGAACTCTTTGGTATACAAGGAATTAAAGGTGAATAAACTTTCATTAATTTTTGGTGTAATAAATGGTTCCTTGAATTTATCGGTTCATTCAAAGTGATCGATTTTGTTGTAAGTTTTAAACTCTTCTCCCCTTGAAATCATCCACAAGGGGTCAGAGACACATTCTAATCTTATGCCTCACAAATCTTGATTTCTGTGTGTTGAAATTGTGAGAATGTATTAAATATGTTTGAAAGAAAAAGGAAAAAAAAAAAAAATGATTGTATGATTTTTCAAAACGTGCTCCGGCTTTCATTTAGGCCACTACATTTGTTATTGAGTTCAATTTTTATAATGACTTTATTTTGAGCCATGGTTGTTTGAACTTGCATGATATTTTTAATCATGTTGAAAATTGATGTCTTACTTAATTGGAATTAAAGTCTTATTTTGATGAAAGAAGCATTTTGAAGATTGAAGCAAAATTTTGAAGCAATTTTTGTTCGAGAGTGATCACTTGTAATTCTGAACTTTGAGTTTCATATTGTTTTATTGTATCACTCTTTGTTTGGCATTGGTTTATCGAAGTTGAAAACTTAATTTCACAATGCATTATATGCCTCATAAATATATTTGTTGGATACTTGTCAATTTTTTCCTTCTCGGACACATGTATTCAAGTAGTATTTTCTTTGAGAATATATTTGGGTGTATATAGTCTGTCCATTTGATTAATGCACGTGTCGTCTGCGTATTTAAATGATTAGATGTTTGATGCCTAATAAAATGGATGCTTATGTAAAATTGTGTATTGGTTTTCTTGTGCCATTATGCTACATGTAAAGTTCAGATCTCTTTCACCATATCTTTGTCATTTATTCTAATTATATGACAATTTGTTGTTTTGGTCGATATGAAACTTTCTGAATGTGGGGCTATACATGTGTATGTGTAAACTCGATTTAAGAAACTAATAGAGAGGTTGTCGCTTAGAAATAATTTAAGTAGAACTGAATATATTCTTGTGGCACTTGTTAAACTCATGAGATGTATATTGAGCCCCACATTAAATTATCGGTGACATATTGTAGATTATCCGTTGTATTAAAATAATGCAATGATGCTTGATTTATCTATGTGTGAATTTATTTTTTCCATTGTGGGGGTGTCGTCACTTGAAAATTAATTCAAGCAAACTTAAATAAAAATTCATACATGAGTTTATATTTACCCAATGTGGGGGCGTTGTCGCTTGAAAGCATTTTCAAGTAGACCTGAGTTTATATTTACCCAATGTGGGGGCGTTGTCACTAGAAAACATTTTGAAGTAGACCTGCACAATAAATCTAAACATACATTTGATATTCTCCTATGTGGAGGTGTTGTTGCTTTGAATTTATTTAAGCAAACCTATGATAATATATCATAGATGATGATTTGGTAATATATATGAGATACTAACTAAGAGACGTCTTAGTTAATGTATTTTTTGTGATGCATCAATATACAGAGAAATATATATACATCTAAGGGGGGTGGATTATGTCCAATACAAAAATTGAGAGTGATGGAAACCCAACGTAAATTATGAAAATTCGCAAGGTTATGTTCATATGGGTAAAAACAAGTCGCTTGTCAATTTGTTGAGACACTATCCATTTTAATTTTTAGAATTCATCCCTATGGTGTAGGATAGTGTATACTACAACGTTAGAGGTTGAGTTTATAAACTCTTAATAAATCTATAGCTCGTATATATTTGAGTGGTGTGCTTGACTGTGGTGTACACTTGATAGATTTACCTATATGAGTGTTGGAGGTGGGGCCGCCTCTATGAAAGCTTGGGCAGACTTTCTAGAGCCAGTCATGAAATCCAGGCATTGGTGCAAGGCCAAAATGCACCACACTGCGTTGAACAACTTTGGACGAGAGATCAATATGAGTGATGAAGTCACTGATTCACATACGAAATGAGGTTCATAGAGGTTATAATCTCACTGACATTCTAGTGGGTCAAATTTCATTTGCTCTAGAGATCAATATGAGTGATGAAGTCACTGATTCACATACGAAATGAGGTTCATAGAGGTTATAATCTCACTGACATTCTAGTGGGTCAAATTTCATTTGCTCTATGTGCTAGTTCATAGTCCAAAAGGCACTGGTGCTTATGCATTGATTTTTCACGCTCTTGAAAACACCTAATTAAAACTTTAAAATAAATTGTGGGGGATTGTTGGATTTTTTATGTTAATAGTAATTTATTTTAAAGTTAATTACTATATAATTATTATATCAATTGTTTTTCCCATGACTTAGGCCATGTTTGGATAAACAACTTATATAGATGCTTATAGCATTAGGACTTTTAACATTAAAGCTTACATCATAAGCTCTTATACTTGATAAGCTATTTATGTTTGGATATTTACATTAAAAAGTACTTACATAAATTGAAGTGTTTGGATGTGACATACATAAGCAATTATCGAAATTTTAAATATTTTTAATTTAACAAAAAAATCAAAGAATCGAACCACAATTATCAAGATTTTTTTTTTGATAAATTAATCAAGATGTAAAAAACAATATTATAATATATTAATTATAAAATAAACTTAGATACAATTCTTTAGGTGCTTTTCGTATGGTTCTTAACTAAATTCACCATGATTTCCTTAAATTCATAATTCTCTCAAAGTTTGTTATCTCCAAAAAAAGTTGTATTTTTAGTTAAGAACCATACAAAAAACACCTATGAAATTGTACCTAAGTTTTGTCCTAAAAAAAATATCAATATTAACATTAGAGGTGTAAATAAACTTACCATATATATATAGATATTAGTGTACAGTTTGTCACAAAAAAAGATAAGTTAAGTTTGTTTTTTTATTCAGTTTCATTTTGTTACGTAACCAAAATACTCTTAGTTACGTGTGTTACTTTAGTAAGATAAGTATATAGCAATTTTCTTACTCATGCACCACCATATATAACTAACATTATAATTAAAATATATGTTTTGAAAAAGTGGATCCAGAGAGAATCGAAGGAGGTTCCATAAATTCATAAGCTCCTTGTTAAGCTGGAGAGTAAGCTGAAAATTTAGGCTTATTAAAATATGACATAAGCAGCTTATGAAACTATGATAAACTATTTTTATTTATTTATCTAAACACCTTTAAAAAGGCTTATGGGAGTAGATAAGCTCACATAAGCTCAAAATGAGCCAATCCAAACGGGATCTTAGTCATATAGGCACGTTTTTCTACTCCCATTAATGGTTACAAGCATGACTAAACAACATTTACTCTTGATTATTCTATTGTTTTCGGTTTCTATTTTCCACTTTAATAGGAACTTCTCTTTTACATGTATACAAGATATATACGTGGGTTGGGGAGAGATGATAGTATGAAAAAGATTACACAGACTTAGAAAAGCTTCTTCCTTCTCTTATTTCACCATCATCTCCAATAACAAATATAATGAAATTAAGTTCCCTTTGGCACCCAAAAAGTTGTTCATGAGACCTTGCTAATTCACGTGCGATGCTAGCAAGAAGTGACGGTTGTATCCTGGAGAGTACTAGCTATGAGACCTACCGCATCGGTAATCTATCTGTGGTGGTGAAATACTCTTAAGCCCAATGCTTTGTGCACGCCTCAGTCAATAATCGATAAGTTTTATATTCTCTATTTAATTTGATGAAGAGTCATATTTATTTGTGTTGATGTTTTTCTTTGATTTTTATACTTTATAATAATTCAATGTCTAATTTTTCCTACAATAATCAATCATATAAGAAATAGTTAACCCCATATATGGTTACCCTTGCTACTTAGTACTTAATGGTCCGGTACTTTAGGAAGGTTCTTGATGTTCGACGGTTTAAGAAGACATGTTTTTCTAAATAGAACCATCTTGCTGGAAGTGATTAAGTCTGCTAATTAGCATCACATTTCCTTAATCCCTTTCCTTGAATACTTGATAATAACCCGTCTAGCCGACTACAAATTGAACTTCTTATGAATTTTTCCCTTTTAAGTTTAACCTCCAAAACCGTTTGGTTCGTTACTATCAAACAACATTTTTTTTTATTTTTTTTTTAATTTTTTTATGATTTTTAAAGGTTTTGGTAGATAAATATATATACCTATGGTTGTTTACGAACAAATAAGAGGAGTAAAAGAGCAACTTCTTCTTTTATGAGCAAACGATAGAGGTCCAAAATCCTCTAAACAACAATTACAATCTTCACCTATCTAAAAAAAGAAAACATTGTAAATTTTGTCACGAAAACACTGTAATCATTATACTTTTTTTGGTGTTATTAAATTTTGTTCCTTAACCAGTGGCTCCCACAATGCCACATTATATTTATGCAATTCAACTATATTTTTCTCCAGTGATAAAAATTTAAATTATTTTATAAAACTCATACTTTTAATTTGAGAAAAAAAATGATTTTGTTATTTGCAACTTTTAATTAAAATACACAAACTTTCAATTTGAAGATTCAATAACTTATTTAAGTTATTTTGCTTTGATATCTCATGAATGTGAAAATAATAGTGCTTAGCCAAACCTTAATTCTCTCAAATAAAAACGTATGTGTGCTGCCTATATTAATGCACGTCTTTTTTTTTGGTTAGGTAGCCTAGTGCTAGAATTCACCTTATAAGGTGAATAAGTGAGATGTCCGAGGTTCGAACTCCGACCCCTGCATATAATAATGCATTGTCCTACCAACTGAGCTATGCTCACGGGACTAATGCACGTCTTTTTACTTGTGAGGTGAGCAGAAGTTTTATAAACATATTGTTTAACCTCTCCTTTTAATTGTTATTGATCACCAGCACATCAAAAATCAAATCCCCTCTTTTATGCTTTAAGTCATACCTTAACTGATTCTTCATGAGTCTATACACAACTATGGGTTTTCATCTTCCTGCAAATATTTCTTCTTGCGAGTTATGTGTATTTGGTTTTAAACTAGGAAGGGTATGTTAAATCATTGGGGATTTGCGTATAAATATGTGAAAAATCCTTAAGGATAGTGTAATCAGCACGTCTCAGACTACTTCACTGCTTGTTCCTTTTATAGATCTTGATAGTTGATTCAGTAGTAGGTTCAATTCGGTTGTCTAAGATGTTGATAGAGTTGTGATCAATGATCTAGTTAACAATAATCTTAAAAGAGATAAGTTTATTGATCTCTCTTTTGTTTATATTTTATTGATTATTTTATGGCTTAATTGCACTTTTGGTCCTCGCATTTTAACCAACTCACAAAATTGGTCCCACCTTTTTCAAATTGAACAAAGTTGTCCCTATACTATCATATATTTTGCAATTTTCGTTTTAACCCCCATTTTCCCCTCAAAAAATGCCGAGATGGCAAATGAACATATGTGGCAGTACCAACTTGGAAAATGACATTAAAATATCATCAAAACATCAATTTTTAATTTAAAAATTAATTTAAACATTTCATAAGTTAAAACAAAAACAAATTGAAAGAAATTAAATTAAAAATCATCATCATGATCCTCAACACCATCTTCTTCTTCATCATCCCTATCTTCAATCTCTCTCTCTCTCTTTTTTTTCGTTTCAAAATGGTAAAAATGAAGGAGGTTAATGGGAGTAGATGTTACATGAAACTATGAATTAAAAGAGACGGGGAAAGATTTGATACCAATACATAATTAAGCCTTCTTGCTACTAGGATTAGTTTCCTGTTGTTGATGATGAGGAGAAGGGCGGAGATGATGGTGTTGTTGTTGTGATTTATGAGGAGTTCCCAAAACCATGTTTATCATAAACAATTTGGGATGATTACAGAAACAACAATTTAAGATTTTTAGTTATTTCAATAAAGTTCTTGATAATAATTCATAGAAAAATAATATTTGTACAACTATTTTGTGACAACTTTAAGACAACTTTCTCTCTCATACTCACATTATATTCTTTTCCTCTTTCATCATTTTTCTCTCTCCATTGTTTTTGATCAATAAGAAAAGAAAAAAACAAGGTTGTCATCAAAGTTATCTTCAAATGGATGTATATATATCACTACTCTAATTCATAATGGTTCTTTTGTTAATTTTATGTTTTTTAATTATTTTCCTATATATTTGATTAAGTTAAATTGTATTTTTTTTTATTAAAATATGTATTTGCTGACGTGGATAGTTGTTTTTCCATGTGTGATTTGCCAACTCATTGCTTTGCATGCAACCTCATTTAAAAAACTGGACACATCAACGTTTTTGGAGGACAAATAGAAAATAAGGACCAAACTTTGTTTGATTTGAAAAAGGCATGACCAATCAAAAAGTGCAATTAAACCTTATTTTTTTTATACATTGATTATTATTTATAGAGATAATTTTATGACTAACTTTACAACACCATTTTCTTTCAAAATTGAAACTTTTAAGCTTTTTTCTTTTGTGTGCAGAAACTCTCATATTACCCATGATTCCAGCGACATCAACAGTTTAGTTGTTTTTGATATCTTGGTTGTTTTTGGATGATTTAATTTTTGAGAAATTGTGAATTGTGATTGAGAGAAAGAGGGAAGGAGAATTGTTATAATTGATTGTTTTGTTCCATTCTATGATGGTGGAGGCACGTGAGGGAGAGAAAGAGCTAAGATTGAGAGAAAAAGATACAATTCAGAGCTGCGTACTATGCAACTTCAGATTTTCACTCATCCACGGTGGATGATATGCGGGACTCATCCACCATAGAAGGCACCATATAATAATATAGCATGATAAGGAATCACATTTATGCCAAATGAGGTCCAAACATGCACTCAAATTTTAAAATGAGATAAACAAATTCAGAATTTTACCAAGTATTTGAGAGGCATCAATTTTGTGTTATCTATACATCATATGAACATGATACATAATCTTGGGGTGATTTTTTCACTTCTAATTGTATCATTTATTTAAACTATTATATTTACAATTTTATCATTTTTACATTATTCTTTTTTGTTACAACGATTGATATATGATGATTTTGCAAAACTCGTAACATTTAAGTACGAAGAAGAGATGAACATGGTGTTCTCATGAACAAAAAGAATAGTGAAGTTTGGATTTATGATCCTTCACACAACTTATAAGTAAGTAGAATCAAGGAAGAAAAGTGAAGGGTTTCATAATCAATTACCTTTATCAAGTGTCTGAACAAATTTGGTAGATGCGAGATGTTGGGCTGCATATGAATATTTTGGTGAAGTCGTAACATTTGACACTACTTACTTAACAAATAAGTATGACATGCCTTTTGCCCAATTTGTTGGAGTAAACCATCATGGCCAATCTATGTTGTTGGGCTGTGCTTTATTGTCGAAGGAGGATACTAAGTCCTTTACTTGGTTGTTCCAAACATGGTTAGAATGCATGCATGGACGTGCTCCAAATGCCATAATTACTGATCAAGACAGAGACATGAAAAATGCAATTGAGGCTGTTTTCCCAAAAGCTCGTCATCGATGGTGTTTGTGGCATATAATGAAAAAGGTTCCAGAAAAGCTAAGTAGATACTCCGATTACGAGTCTATGAAAACACTTTTGTATGATGTTGTATATGATTCTTTGAGTAAGAGTGATTTCATGGAAAAGTGGGAAAGAATGATTGAAGATTTTGAACTTCATGATAATGAATGGTTGAAGGGGATATTTGATGAAAGAAATTGTTGGGTTCCTGCATATGTGAGAGACACGTTTTGGGCGGGAATGTCAACGACTCAAAGAAGTGAAAGTATGAACTCGTTTTTTGATGGATATGTAAATTCAAAGACAGCATTGAAGCAATTTGTTGAACAATATGACAATGCATTGAGAGATAAAGTTGAAAAGGAAAACAAGGCTGATTTTGGTTCATTTAATACAGTGATAGCTTGTATAAGTCATTTTGGCTTTGAGTTGCA
>Ga0228710_1010414_pt1 | contig 12438 bp, 11 predicted proteins | sample MedpolnodulmetaG_FD_177995 | JGI IMG/M metagenome (GOLD analysis project Ga0228710, IMG submission 177995) | Root nodule microbial communities from Medicago polymorpha collected in Santa Monica, California, United States - pink nodules | ecosystem: Host-associated > Plants > Roots > Nodule...
AGCCTCCTGCTCCTTCAGTACCGCAATAATCTGCTCTTCCGTAAATCTCTGCTTCTTCATGCGTCCGTCCTTCAATAGGCCGGACTCTAATCCAAACTGGAGGAAATTACCCGTGGCAGGTCAGGCCCATAGACGGTCGCGGATTACGCTGCTGGAAGACGGCATAAAGGTCGATACTCTGCGCCGCGACGCATCCAGTGTGGCTCGGCGGATCGCGGCGCTTGTCGCAACAGATCACCAAGGGCGAGCGGCGCCCTGCATGGACGCCGGAGTACATGCGACCCTTCGATGATTTATTTGGAGACGGCCAGACAAAGGGCGTCAACTTCTCCCTTTCTGTGACCATCGAGATGGCGAGGCGAATGCTGGCCACCGCATGCGACTCTGATGAACGAGCACGGGCTGCGACTAGTCTCGACGCTGCGCTCTGGTCCCTCGGCGAGCGCGAAAGCGATCCGGCCCGACTCGAGGAGGCCGTCACGGCCTTCCGGGCGGCGCTGGAGGAGTGGCCCCGCGAGCGTGCGCCGAAAGGGGGTGCAGTTCAAAAAGCTCACTCAATCACAGAAGGTGCGGAGAAATTCGCGCTTACCGCTGTGGCACGATGATATCCCTCCGGCCCTATGTCGGAAAGCACGGCCATCAGCCGCGACCTACACCACTTCCAGGCACACGAGCGATGCTCCTCGACCGCCTGTCTCTCAGTCTTGAGGCAGTTGCAAGGCAGGGCGCATGAACTGGATCGACCCGCCGGGGAGAGAAGTGTTATCGAAACTCCATGTCAGTTGATCATTTTCATCGCGCGACATGAAACCACAGAACGATCGAGTGGAGCCGGCCTCACCCTTGAAGCAAGCTTTAGTAGGCTGCAAAGAGTATATTAGATTTTCAGATTGTCCCTCAGGCCACTTGATTGTCGCCCTGCCGCTCTCACCAAAGAAAATCCCATAAGAGTCTTCGCATTTGTCGGGATCACACTGCACAACCAAAAGCTGGTTTGGCAAGAGTTGGTCGATCGTGCGGTTGGCTCCCTTAACAACGCCATCCGCGGAAGTGTATTTGGTTTCAAACTGCGAAACGTCGAAAGACACGCCACTTTTGCTGAGGTGCTGGTGCGTTACATAGTGCGGCAATGAGTGCCATGGCTCCATGGGGCGCTCCCTTGGCTTGAGGGCAAAGGTGGTGAACCTAACTGAGAAATCGTCGCCCGGGTTAATTCGGGTTTTCACGGTACAGTTTGCATGACGCGACCTAATCACGATACCTTTGGATCTGCGCGTTGCAGCTTTGACTGAGGTCTGTGTGGGGTCAGGGGAAATTTCCAAATTAAATAACGAAGTATCTGGAGCGTAACCCCCCTTTACGTTCCACGTCCATGAGCTGGCATTATCACACAAACGAACAAAAGCATCCCAGTCCATCTTGATATCCGGCACCCCAGCAAGGCGAATGTCATAGCGCCCAGCCTTATCGACATTGTCGATGTAGTAAAAACTATATCGATCGACATTCTCTAGCGCAGACAACAGTAAATCAGCTGGAAAACGAGCAGTGCTCTCGAATGTGTCGCGCGCACTCAATTCGGTGTTAAGGTCCACCACTGATTGTATACCCGTCTTGTAAAACTCGATCGCCATGCCGGTCGGCAAGACCTCTCCGAATTGGGTAAGGTCCGGAAACGGGGAATGGAAACCCAATGTGGCACTCACATGCATCACTCTGTATGGCGTTACTTGCCCTCCGTCGGTGTTGTAAGAACTGATCTGCCCAGAAAGAAACGTGAAAGCACACGCGGATAAGCAAGTCGCGTCTCTCGGCAATACGGTCGCCAGGTCTCGCTCTCCGATCGTCTTGATGAGTTTAAGTGCCTCCTCGAAGTTGCCGCCCAGGCTGTCGAGGCAAAGGGACAATGCCTTCGGCTCCTCGGGCGTAAAGCTGAACGTCAAATCTGTGGGAGGCGGTTCGCCGTTGATACGACCGCCATCGATCAACTCTTCCAAGCGCCCGGCGTCCCCCGGCTCTATTCGACCCGAAAGGCGTATAGAGCACTGTCCGGCAGCTATGCGAGCAAGAGGAAGCGCATCGGGATCTATGATCGCGAGTTCTGCCGCTCCAACAGGCTGAGCTTGGCCAAGCAGGATAAGCAGGACTACGACCGGGACGCGCATGGTTTCGCCAATTCACGAGCGCCGCGGCCGAAATCCGCCACACCGCTCATCTGACCCAACGAGTCGAAGATTGGATCGTACGTTGTGAAGAATATATTCGCGTTCTCGCAAAAATAGGCATCGATTACTTCCTCATCGCAGACACGAGACTCCCTGCAGAAAGCGACCTGATCATAAAAATTGTTCATGGCATAAAGCGCATTCAACAATGTTTTAGAAGACTGATCATGATCAAGAGCAGCGAAGAAGAATGCTCTATACGCGTCTTCAGAGGCGCCCTGTTTACGAATGTGGGTGACAACGTCGGAATGTTTAAGCCAGAACTCAAGAGCTTCCTGCCGATGATTCCGAAGCTCGGTTGCACCGTAGCGCTCGACATACGACAGAGCTTGCTTCCGTGCCTCGATTTGCCGCGTCATCTCAATATCCGAATAATACTTATAGACACCGAAAAACACTCCCAATACGCCGATTACTTGCACCGCCAGAGTAATGTATTCCCGCAGCCGATCCTTCATTCGATGGCCTCTAGGCGGCAGGCATTTGGAAGGAAGCGGTAGAGGTTCGCAGAATGCGGCCGAGCATTTACCAAACAGTCAAACTGCGATTTTGTTACATAGATGAAGGTATCGCCGAGTTCATTGTTCTGACCGGTCTTCAGCGCAGTCGGCGCCTCAGCGAACAATTCTCCGAATATTGGTTTCTCAGGCAATTTTGGACAATCATTAAGCGGGATCAAAAGGGGATCGCGATTGGCGCCGCGATACACGTCGGCGTTGACGCGAAGGCATGTCAACTGACTAACACTCAACTTGAACTCGAGGGACTGTGCCGGCGCGTCGCTGAGCAAACAGAGCGTCACAGCGGAGAGAGCGGCCGTTTTCCAAGACCACAAATCAAATTGCATCATGGTATGCTTGCTCCCCTCGAACACAGCACCGGTATTTCAAACGCTGTTATATTCTCCACCTCTAACGTATCAGATTTTTTGCACGTATCAAATGAAAGCTCTACTTAAGCGCGTCTGGTTTGCATTTTTGGTCGATCTGCAAGTTATCCCAATAACCCTCGCGATCGTCATTGACGGCTGTTTGGTTTCCGGCCGTCGATTGAAGATACCAGTTCTGTGGCTCAATATCGGGCCTAGCCCGACATCTATGCTTTAAGATCATAACGGCGACGGCTCCACCGCCAGGGAGGTCACACGAGTAGCCGCTGTGGAGGAGCGCTAACGCTGTCTCTCGTGAAACTTGATGTTGTTTCGAGAATGGCCACGAGCTCTTTTCTAGGCCCATCGGTAATTTTCGAGGGTATTTCTCGCAATGCGGTGCTGCACTCGCAAGGATAGAAATGTGAATTGACAACTACCGTCCGCGCGCCCATCCTTGCTCTTTCTAATAAAGGGGGCTCTTATGAAAAACGTCAGCAGACGAGTCCGTGAACCCCAAAATGATTATGCCCGGGGTGAGATCCTTCCTCTCGGCACCATCTACACAAAAATAATTGATACGTTCGAATCGATATCGCGGGAGACCGGTTTGAATTCTGACCACCTAAGATATTTGAACCCTCATATCCGCGATTTGGAGGAGCTGGAGCCGGGAATACCTCTGGATATTCCGTACAGTCAGCGGGCAGCGTTTACTAAAAATAGGACCCGGAGCCGCGGTCTAGCTGCCTACGACGTCGCAAAACGCGAAAAGTCCCTGGGCGTCAGCGAAAACTCTACGCCGGGACAGGACAACCCCCGGATCCGCGTATACCACGCCACCACACACGGTGGCGCTATGCCCGATGAAGTGTCCTGGTGCTCATCTTTCGTCAACTACTGTGTCGAACAGGCGGGCGGTATCGGGACTGAAAGCAAGGCCGCACGTTCGTGGCTCGACTGGGGTCGGTTGGTAGAACGAAACGATTGGCGAGAGGGGGATGTCGTCGTGTTCTGGAGGGAGGCTCCGAACTCCTGGAAGGGACATGTTGGTTTCCTTGTAAACTCGGACGGTGACAGACCTTTTGTGCTCGGCGGGAATCAGAGCGACAGGATCTGTATCGACAATGCCTATCCGTTCAGCCAGATCCTGTCGGTAAGGCGTGCGTGATCCCTCTGCGTTAGCAGAGCGACGAAAGTCTCAACCAAATAACCGCGGAAGATTTCGAGGCAAAGTGATCGTGACGGACGGCGCGGCTGGCGGCCGCGCCAAAATATCCATATCTCATGCACCCATTGCTGTGGACGTCGATCATGAACGTCATGTACCGCAATCAACCGGGCAGGATTCGCAATGTCCCGCGTGACCCGACGGATTTGCGTGACCAGTGGTACACGCCAACACTCCGTCCGCTGCTCCCCATCATCTCGCCGGCAGAAATTGTTCTCAGAGCATTGCAACGCGCTGAACCTCTATATTGGCTACCCAGAGATCAGGGCGCCGAGGGAACATGCAGTGCGCAGGCGGCCGCGAGTCTCATCGACTTACAAAGAATGCTCAACTGCCAGGATGAAACCAGCAACGTTCCGGTCAGCGCTCGCATGCTCTACGAAATGGCAAGGCAACGGGAGCAGGCCACTTCAGAAGGCCTGTCACTTCGCGAAGTCATTAAAGGATTTTACCACCATGGTGTCTGCTCCGACGAGCTTTGGAAATATGAGCCAAGAAAAACCTGCGGCGCCTTGAACGTAAAACGAGCTAAAGCAGCACGAGAAGTGTCGCTTGGAGCCTACTATCGCCTGCGCCCGAGCTTGAATGATTACCATGCCGCTCTCAACGAAGTTGGTCCCGTGCTCGTTTCCGCTGCCACGCATGCCGGTTGGAACATCGATGCCGTTCGTGAGAACCACGGCAAGATAGTACAGTCGACGGGGGACGGCGGCGGCCATGCTTTTGTTGTCGTCGGCTATGACACCACCGGGTTCCTCGTTCTCAACTCATGGGGAAGCAATTGGGGCGGGTTCCTGGACTGCAAGGGTCTTGGACATTGGTCGTATCAGGACTGGGCCGACAACGTATTTGATGGGTGGGTTCTTAGGCTAGGTGTTTCCACCCCCGGCGCATTCAATCTCACAATAGGCGAACAGGGGATCTTCTTCTCCAGAAATGCGACGCGGGCTGCGAGCGTTCCTGCTCACGAGGTTCTCGGGCACCTCATACATCTGGATGACGGGAAAGAGGTGACAAAATCACCCTATCCTTATTCCTACAGCGCTTTCGAGGAGACAGTGCGCTATCTCAGCCGGGATGCGCAAGATGACCAAGCTACCGCTCCTCTCTGGGACCCCGAGAAAGACCCCGCCAACCGTGGATATCGTGGCATCCTGCTCAGATTTGGGGGCAGTTTGCTTGGCATCGAGCAGACCGCGCAACAGGTCGCTCGGGAGAAGAATGCGATAAAACAACATGGTCTCTATCCCCTGACGATCGCTTGGTGCAACGATTTCGTCGAGAAGCGGACCTCTGTGCTTTCCGCCCTCTTCACCGAAGCCACCAAACAGATCGATGAGCGAGGCAAGCGGCTGGATCGTCTGATCGAAGACCAGACCCATGGCATCGGCCGATCGTTCTGGCGAGACATTGAGTTAGCCAGTTGCAAGTCAGCCGCTACAGATGGCCCGGTCGAACATATTCTGTCGCGCTTGGTGCAACTGGACCAATACTCCCTTCACATTATCTGTGATGGAGCAGGCATCCTTCTTCTCCGTGACGTCCTTCAGACTTGGAGGGAAGCAAAGGACGCCTCACTGCAAGCGGTCGCCCATCGGCTCGACAGCCTTGACCTCATCACACCGACCATTGACGCTAGGCGCTTCGATGATGGCTTCGCTCAGTTGATATCGGCGCTCCCGCCTTTTAATGAAGCTGAACCGGCCAGGGCCCCCGTCGCTCTTCACGTTCCGAGCCATGCAACCGACAAGAGGTTGACCGTCGGTATGTATTCGAAGTCGATGCTGGACCTGATTGAGAACGCGTTTTCGGATCGCTCAGATGGCGGGCCGCCGATCTTCATCGGCAAGTCGCTGCCAAAGACGAGATTGCGCAAGGTTTGGCAAGATCATGCCGCGTTTTCGAGAATCGAGATCAATCAAATCTCGATTCCGACGCGGCTTGGAGAGTTACTCCGGCAAGAGGATCTCCAGCTCAAGACCGACCTGCTCAGCCAAATACTCATCCGCATCGCGCCGATACCGATCACCGCATGATCGGAACTGGAGGGAGGACGCGCAATGGTCACCAATGGTAAAATCTCGTTAGAGGAATTAAACAGGAAGCTAGCTGATCCAAACTTGAGCGAGCAGCAGCTTCAGAAATACTTTCTCCTCGATCAAGAGAAATCGGGACCGTTCAACCCAGTTCTTGAGATCAATCGTGACGAGGTCCATGTGCCCGCGACACCGGAAGGACGAACTAAGAGTGCGGCGCTCCTGAATAGCGCGAACTTCATATCCCGCCTCCGCCGGCAGACCGTCTTCCACAATCGAATTGGAAGTGGGGACTACAAGGGCCCGATCATAGTCTCGGAAGGGGACAGCTGGTTTCAATACCCATTTCGTCTGATGGACGTGGTCGACCAATTAATGAAGCACTACGCGATCTTCAGCGTCGACGCCGCCGGAGACACACTGTCGAACATGCTGAAGCAATCCGAGTACATGGATGCGATCGAAAACACCGGGGCATCCATCTTCCTGTTCAGCGGGGGCGGTAATGACATTGTGGCCGGAGGCAATCTCGCCGCCCATCTGTTCGATTACGATGCTGACTTATCGCCTGAAGCGCATCTGCGACCTTCGTTCGACACGATGCTCGACGACGCAATCGGTATGTACGGCAAACTCGTGCGCCAAGTCGCCAAGGCGTTCTCCCAGGTGCAGATTATCTGTCACGGATATGACTACACGCTACCTGCCAAGGGACGATGGTTGGGAAATCCGATGGCATCGCGAGGAATCGAAGACGCCGATTTCCAGCGACAGATCGCTGGCGTCATGATCGACCGATTTAACGAACGATTGTCGTTGATGCAAAGCTCGTCAGCCAGGCTTCATTACATCAACTGCCGGAACACGGTTAGCAAGACCGAGTGGTTCGACGAGTTACACCCGAAGGACGAGGGTTATGCGAAGGTGGCGCAAAGGTTTTCGGCCTTGATCGAACAACTCGCTTCGAGGGCGTTGGACGTATCTCACAAGACAAGCAAAGCACGCGCTGGCAGCTCCAAAGCTGTTACTGCAGCGACCGCCGCGGCCGAACAGCTTCCCCGAGCTCGCACGACGAGCTCACGCGCAAAGGATGGGCCGACGGGTCGCTCGTTGCATGTCGGCTTGAATTCCGTCAGCACAGCTCATTATGCCGGCTGGGAGGGACCGCTCCGCGCCTGCGAATTCGACGCCAACGACATGCAGGAGATCGCGAGTGCACTCGGGTATCACACCAAGTCTTTGCTGACCCAAGCCGCCACGCGGCGAAACGTCGTCAGCGAAATCAAGGAAGCCTCCAAGGACCTGAAGAAAGGTGACATCTTCTTTATCAGCTATTCCGGGCATGGTGGACAGCTGCCGGACTTCAACAACGATGAGAACGACGCGACCGATGAAACGTGGTGCCTGTATGACGGACAGCTCTTGGACGACGAGCTCTACGAGCTTTGGTCCGGTTTCAGGGCCGGCGTTCGCGTGCTTGTCGTGTCCGACAGTTGTCACAGCGGCAGCGTAGTGCGTGCACCGGCACCTCAGGAGCTTTCTTTGGCCGATGGTCAGATCACAGTCGCAGGTGTACCACGTGCCATGCCTATGGACATCGCCACACGCACTTTCCGACAGAATCGGGAGTTCTACACAGGCCTCGGAACATCTTTGGCGAACGGCGAAGAGCAAAACCAGACACGCGAGATCAGTTCGCCGATTTCGTGCAGTGTCCGTTTGATTTCCGGATGCCAGGACAACCAGCTCTCGCTTGACGGAATCGGTAATGGAGCCTTTACAGCCGCGCTGATCTCCACTTGGAACCATGGGCGCTTCAACCGGCCTTATGCTGCTTTTCATCGGGCAATCATGATGAAGTTGCCCTCCAGTCAGACCCCAAATCATTGGCAGATTGGACCCAAAAACCCGGTATTTGACGCACAGACGCCATTCGCAATCTAGTGCGGCTTCAGGCGACCGTTGAAAGATCGAATTCGCAATAGGGAGGATCCACGGTGAGCAGCGGATGGAATTGGACAACTATCGTTCCCTGGGCGATCAGCTTGGCCGCGCTCGGAGCAGGCTTCTATCAGTTTACCGAAAATCAGGCGCAGGCGAACCGCGAACCGTTCCTCAAGAAGCAGCTCGAGCTCGGATTTGAGATTTCAGACACAGTCGCGGTCCTCGCATCTACCGTCGATGAAGCACGCTGGAAAAGGGCACGGTCAGATTTCTGGCGACTCTATTGGGGACAGCTTAGCATTGTTGAAGATAAGGCGGTGGAAAGAGCGATGGTCGAACTCGGTCACCTGGTTCCCTTGGCCGCAGTGCCTGAACCCTCTTTGCCAATGAAATCGTTGCAGGGCCCATCTTACCGGCTGGCCCATGCGATCCGTCAATTGTCGATGACCAGTTGGAATGTCGATCTCCCTACACTGCAGACAGAACGTTCGCCAGGCAATCAGTAGACACTAATCTGGAAAGGAGACCGCGAGCCAAAGGCCGCTAAGAGCCCGCCGCCCGTCTTATGGAGGAAGCAATGGGTTTGAAGCGCCGCCGGGATTCTGCCCCGTTGATCATGAGGGATCAGTATGTTGCAACGTTGAACGCACTGGGGATGGACGCTTTCGGAAGGCCTTCGGACGGACATCGACAACTATCGGAGATCAAAAAGTCCGTGGAAAGTCTCCTGCGAAATGACCCCACTTGGGTTCAGGTATTCGAGGCAGAACAGTTGTTGCTCGAGGTTCTCCCTGACACCACCGTCAATGCTGAACTGGAAAGGCGTTTATTCGAGGGGGAGGCCCTATCCCTCAAGTCCTTCGATCACTTTCGATCGGCTGCAGCCGACGCGCAGTCTTCAGAAGAGAAGCGCGCGATTCTCGCCGCGGTCGTTCGCGATCTTCAAAAATTCTTCATAAAGAAGCGCGTCGATCGATTCGAGAGATATGACTCTGGATCCCGACTGTTTGCCATATCGCTGATTGTTCTCCTGGCAGTTGTTGTCCCTTTCGCATTCCAAGACCAGCTCTCTGGAGCCCTGGTCTCCAATACATTCTTCGCTTTGGTTTACGCGCCGGTCGCGGTGGGATCGGCTGGCGCCTTGTTCAGTCGCCTCGTGACCTTTCAAAACACCAGCGAGACGCTGGACTACGACGCTCTGAAGAATGCCTACCTAGTACGGTGGATACTTCTGCGCATGGCGGTTGGCGTATTCGGGGCATTTGTTATTCAGGTCGCCATCCGAGGCGAATTAATCACAGGTGACCTCTTCCCAAAGCTCAAAGATCCGACCGAAATCGACGTTATGAAATTGCTGGTTTGGTCGTTTCTCGGCGGTTTCTCTGAGCGTCTCGTCCCCAGGACCCTAGAGGGGATCGAGGGTCGGGTTACCAAGATCAAAAACGAATGATGTCTAACTAGGTGACGAGGCACTGCCGTCCCTTGGGTTGTTAATGTCAAAATTGCTCTTTAGAGTTGCTTCACTGCGGCCTCCAGGCCCGATGAACTGCTTCCTCCCATGCTGACATCCTCAAGCGATGAACTGCCTATACAGTCGTTTTAGGTGAGCGGTGATGCGCCGGAGATCATCCGCCTGCATCTCTGTCGCCGGGAGCATAGCCATCGGGCGCTCTGCGCTGTCGATGGCCAGCGTGAGTGTGTTTCCTTCCTCGGGAGGGCGGTTGGCAATTACTTAATTCGGGAAGTTCTTCGTATGGAATTTACGCGATTTCTCGATGTTTTGCGGATCTTCCCGCTTCGTCGATCGAACGCTATCAGTGGTGAGTAAACACGGGATAGTTCATTGTTGAAAACGGGGTGCAATGACACCGGATCGGAGATTACTATCAATTGCCACGTCGGAACTCGCGAACTTGCGGGAGTGGCTCAAAAATACTGCTCACCTTGCATCCCGGGCGGAATGCTCAGAAGACGTTGTGCGATTTTCGGTTTCTGAGTGACAATGAACCAAAAGTGGTTGTTATATCGGACAACAATAAAGGACACGCGCCGCGCACCTGGCGGCTGGCGACATGTATATTATCAGCCGGGTAGTCCGTAGATTCGGTGTCGTGCGATAGCATCCAGGACAGGGAAAGGCCAGTTCATGGGCCGGCGATCGCGTCGGCGTCACTGAACACGCCAATGGCGTTGTGCACCGGCAGAGCCTCATTTCCAGATTGAAAACCTGTGGCGTACACGCCAGCAATCGGATCGCTGGATAGGCGCATCGCGTCGTCGCAGTCCAATGTGACAAGTAAGTTTGCAAGCCTTAGTAGACCGACCGGTTCCGAAATACCCAAAACAATGCCATTGCCCCTAACACATACAAACGTGTGCCGGGCGGGAACGTATAAACCAAACGCCTCGGCGGCTTCCAAACGTGGTGAAATCTCTTGAAATCGGATCAGAATTGGTCCGGTTTGAAGGCAATCTGCCGAGAGTTCCTCCGAGAATTCAGCGGCGAGAATTATTCCCATCCGGGGCCCGTCTAGACACACGACGCCGTCTAATATGCTTGGATCACTGAGGGGGGTCAGAACCTGACCATCGACCTGCACCAATCCCGCAGGCAATGGAATGGAATAAGACCCTATCGCCATTTCGCCTCCGCTTACCACCAGGGATGCGTTGGTACGCCGATAATAATCAGACAGGAACAGTGCTCCACTGCCAAAACCGCTTCGCTTATTTGCAAAAGCAAACTCCGAAAGACAGCGAGCCTTCAACTCTTCTGCGTTCGCAGAATTGGAGGCCAGGTTTTCACAGCGTTCCTTATCCAAATCGCTGAGACGAAACTCGAGGCTGTCTGCCACGAGCAAACGGAAGGTATGTCTATACTCATCAATACTGACGGCGTGGATCTCCACCTCGCCAGCTTCATCCCTTAGGGAAGTGTGATCTACCTTCAACCACCCTCTTCGGACATCACCGGCCTCCCCAATGCCAACCGCTAAGGCTGAACATATTAAACAACCCAGTGCAAATGGACTGATCCTCATTTCAGCACACTGATAGCAGGAGTTACAACAGCTAGATATTCAAGTTCAGTTGAGGCATCTCCGCGACTTTCTGCGACCGATAATTGAAACCTCAGCGGATAAAAATTGCGAAATTGCCCCTGCTCCGGAGAGAGGTTCATCACACGGTTTACTGTAGCACTGGACGGAGTATTACTAAGTATTCTTGTAATATCCTCTTGAAACAGTCCTTCGTTAGCCATAACTATGTTATTACTATTTGGAGCTATTATTACGATTCTGTCGCCATCCGAGAGATTACGGATTTTCGCGTGCAAAATTACTTTGTGACCTTCTGGAGCATACAAATATATTGTCTGCGCTGGGGAGTTCTCCGACAGGATAAAACGCCCTGCCGTGAGGTCTCCGACCTTATCGCCGAATCCGCTTGCGATCTCCGCGCGCACGAGATTGATGGAGGCTTTTCCGATTTCCGTCTCGAAGTTAGGAACGCTCTTGGATATTTTCGCTTCGATAATCTTCATTATCCTAGAGTCAGGTTTATTCATTTCTGCAATGACGAGAGACTCCAGCTGGCTCCCTGCGAAACCCTGAAACCAGCCCCAAACCAATACAAGGACGGCGCCGGCACCGAGCAAAATACCTGCAGCAATCTTGCCGAATAGCTCTTCCTTTACCTTACCTAAAAAGTCCCCGAAGGAAGTCGTCTTCTTAGGCCCAACTGGCTTGTCCATAGCCCCTCGCTTCAGCAAGCGCCTCAACAGTTGTATATTAGCACATTGTTCGTTCACCTGCACTTGAATTGCTGTTGTCACCGCTCGTCAAGGCGGGCTAAAGATCATCCACGCCGCGATAGCCTTTCCCGCACTGCATGAACGTGTTTCACGAACCATTAACGATATGAATTAATGACTGAAGTTTTCACAAACAGAAGCTAATGACCAACATTTTTCCGTCATCCGTATGCAGCTTTCTGCGAAGCGTTACTATCGATAGGGACCCCGTATCGATAGTTAGCCATCTGAAGGTGATTTTCTTGCCATCTGAAGCCGAAATCGCTATTCTTCGATGGGATTTGATCGAGGAAACGCAAATGTCCGAACCGCAACTGTCC
>Ga0228710_1010415_pt1 | contig 12437 bp, 6 predicted proteins | sample MedpolnodulmetaG_FD_177995 | JGI IMG/M metagenome (GOLD analysis project Ga0228710, IMG submission 177995) | Root nodule microbial communities from Medicago polymorpha collected in Santa Monica, California, United States - pink nodules | ecosystem: Host-associated > Plants > Roots > Nodule...
TCAATGTAAACAATATAAATGAGAAAAGTGTGCGTGTGTGTGTCCTCTTTTATTTCTTTACCGCTTTATATATGTCAAAAAATGCAAAAAAATTAGGTTAGGGATTTTGTGGTGATCCAATGTCACTGCAAAAATCCACGCGCTTTTATTTTTATTGCTCCGTTAGTTTAATTTTCATTAATATTCAAAAACAACGAAAACGTTCAAATAACAAAATCACAAAAATCATTTTCATAATAAACCTTGATCTAAAATCAAGTGATCGTTCTTTCTATTTCTTTCTTAATCAAATTTCAAATCAATTTTAATTCTACTTTGAGTCATTTTTATTTCAATATAAAAAATACAAACCAATTCTTACTTGCCACTTGGCTTTTCATTTTAAAACCTTTTTCAAAACTAATAAAACACACAACCAATCAAACGTCAATTTATACCCCGAACTACGAGGTTTTGATCCCTCACGGGTACGTAGGCAAAGGACCTAGTCCTTCCAAATCAATAAAAAATGTAGATAAATAGGTCTCTTTGTTTCTTTTTATCACTTTAAATTCCATTTTTAAACAAGCTTATAGCACAATTAATTAAATAAAATCAAGAGGTTCCCATAGAATACTATGGATATTTAGGGTGCTAACACCTTCCCTAAATATAGCTAACCCCCGAACCCTTAATCTTTTAAATGGTGTTTGAACTTTTTCCCATTCTTTTGAAAAGTTAATTAAAAGTTCAGTCGTGAAAAAAATAGTGAGTCAAACGCTAATCAAATAGCCTTGACCTCCGAAAAATGACGCGACAAAGCACCTTCGCCATAATTTTATACAAGCTGCCCACCAAAGAAATGGGACGGAAGTCTTCAACCGTTGAGGGCTATCCACCTTAGGGATAAGAACAATAAAAGTATTGTTTATCCTTTGGTCAATCTCCCATTCTTATGAAATTCAATCAGAAAACAAATAACATCAGCTTTTAAAATGTCCCAAAAATTCTTAATAAAACCAAAAGTAATACAGTCAGGTCCTGGACATTTAAAACCATTGCAATCCCACACCGCAGCCTTCACCTCTTCCACTGAGAAAGGTCTAATCAAAACCACCCCCTCTCCATGAGTCAAAGAGCGGAAGTCAAGGTTATCCAAACTGGGCCGATCCACACAACGAGGCTAAAAGTGAGTGGATAAAGGAGCAAACACAGCACTACGCACATCACCTACACCTTCAACAAACACTCCATTCACAAACAAAAAAAAACGGGATCGAGTTCCTATGTCTCCTACCAGACATCACACCATGAAAGAACTTAGAATTGGCGTCCCCTTCACGTAACCACTGCATCCGAGACTGTTGCCAACAAATACTATTGTTAATCCGAGCTAAGATGACACAACTTCCCCTTCAAGTAACAGTTGCGTCTTTCAAATTAATAAAACTCGTCTTCAAGTAACAGTTGCGTCTCCCCTTTCTTGTCAAGGGCTGAAATACTTTCTTTCAAGGGCAGAATGCAAGCAGGTAGATTCTGAGAATGATGATGATGCCATTCCTTTAAAGCCATTTTTATTAATTTGAATTTCTCTTAATCTCAATATCATCTCAAAAGTCAATATATAACTAGTATAACTGAATTTCGAACAATAACATCTTCAAAATATTTGAAGGTCACAAACTGAGTTTAGCCATAAAACTCATCCAAACTGAGTGTTGGAGAAGCTAGGAGTTTGAATATCAAATGATCTTGCAACAGTACACTTTATTATCCAAGTGTTGGGATCAGAGTGCACAATGAAGTATTAACAATAAAAGGAGTAAAAAATTTAAATGGGACAATTCATATTTTAACGTGGAAAACTCTGCTAATATCTTTCAATTGTTAGTCTTCTATTAAGATTTGCAATTAAAAAAAAACTGATGATTTCAATGAACTCAGCATCAAAACATCTAATAAATTTCTTCATAACAAAATCATAAAACATGTAACCAACTCCATCTCGGTCATGGCCAATAAACACACACTGTTGACTCTTTACATTTCATTTACATCACAAAACAATTGAGTGCTCATAAAAGATTCAGAACATACACAACTGAAAACAAACATTTAACTCTTTCAACTAATGTTTTTATACATCTTTTTCTATTATTTTTTCTCTTTTATTTTACTTTGTGAGTGTTTATACACCCGAAACTAATCTCTCTTTTATCCCTACCTAATTGGTTTAAAACTAGTTATTCTTCACACTGGTCTGTAAAGGTAATAGTTTGTCATACAATTGCTTAAATTTGGAAATAAGAAATCTCTCTTTTCATATAGAGAAAAAAGAAATCTCCTCAGCACTATTCACTCTCTTACTGTTTAGTATATAATGTCATGATATGTGTTAGTCTTAGGTCTTGTTTCGATAGACAACTTAATTAAATGCTTATCTATAATGTATTTCTGTAACAAAAAATAAAATAAAGAACAAATTGTTTTCATATGAGCTATAAGTTGTTTACATATACTATCTAAATAGATGTTATGAGAATGAGCTGAAAATATCTTATACGTGTGTCATAAGCTCTTCCATACAATCTCACAAGGGCTCATAAAATTATACGACCTTACATAAGTCAATCCAAGCATGCCTTTAACTAACTTATATGTCACACACCTACTCTAAATGTATGAAGAATTGGAGAGGTGGTAGAGCTGCTTGAAGGGGATTCTTGATTACACCTGATTTCTTTGGTGAGCAGGTAATGATACTATTGGAGAAAAAAATGTGGACAAAAAATGTTACAAAATTCGTATGTCATCATCATGGTTAATTTGTAGACATAATATAGTCAATAAATTTATTTTAATTAAGTTTTGTTACTACTATTGTTTTGGACTTATGGTGATGTCTAGTATGAGGAATCGTCATATGGTTCACGGCACAGAAGTGGGTAAGCGCTTGAAAATGATTTTAAACTCTTACAACAATTAATGATAAGTTATTTAAGTAATCTTTAATCTATATCCTTCTATAGCAAGCAACATCCTTCATGTTAATTTAAACATTTTAAGGAAAGTATAATCCATCCACTTGACTTCACCCTTGCTGCACAAGTTCTAAACATTCTGCTTCGATATTCTGAAGATTGTAAGCATCCATTCTTAAGTAGATAGTAAGTTATATGGAAGAACTAATAATTCTTTATTGTTGAGATTGGAATTGGAATAATCTTAGAACTAAATATTCGTCGTCGTTACTCAACACTAATTAATATGCTAAAAATTCATAGCAAACACGAAGGAAAAATGACAAAGATACTACAGTACTTGTTATGGTTTGCTTAACAAACAAGCATGCACATAAATTCTGCTATTATAGACAATCATTCAGTTAAAATATTGGCATAAACAGTCCATTTTTGCTTGGCGGTTGATGAGGGACAGGTTGCCAACTAAGCTTAATCTTGTTAGGTGTGGCTTGCTTGATGCCGACGCGGCTAGGTATATAGCAGGGTGCGGTCATGACGAATCGGCATCTCATTTATTTCTTCATTGTGACATTTTCGGTTCCTTATGGCAGAATGTTAGGTCGTGGATTGGCGTCTCACGTGTCGAGCCTTATGAAATTTGCGATCATTTCTTTCAGTTTACTCATTATACAGGTTCTGCGAAGAAGCATACATCTTTACTCATTACTTAAGAGGCATTTTGGAATAACTAGACTATTGACCCGTGAGTTAATTCACGTTGACGTGTAATCAGCATTGGATTATCAAGAAGAAACTCATCCCCTACAAAATCTTGCCCTTTTCCAAAAGAAATTCAGCTAAAGATAATAGCTCCTGCTCGTCGCCATTAACTTTTTCAAAGTTCACAATCTGGAGAGTAGATGTTAAACACTCAGGGACAACAGCTAAATTCAGAAGCCCTTTGGCAAACTTCGATAGTTTCTGTTCATTAATCATCAAACAAAGTGAAAAAAGATACTCGTATAAAAAGAGAAAATAAATTAGCGAAAGCCTATCAGTAGTCATAATAAAGGAAAAAATAAGACTTGACAAATATGCAACTTCTAAGAATATAGAGCAGCCATAGTTAAGTTACTACGTCCATTTATTAAATACTAACCTTGAGAATTAGTGTTTTGAGAACTGGTGACCTTTGAAGTAGGCCTAAAATAACTTCAATGGTAACTAATCCAAGCTCCAAATGGCTCAAATTTGCCAATTCAGGTAGAGCAGATATAGAATACACAACTTCTGATTTTGTTAGGACCTAGATGACATGAAGAAACTGATTTTGTATTGCGACAGAAGAAATACAAATTTGATCATAGATAACAAACTTATGAATAAACATGCCACAAATTTTGTAACAACTAATGAATAAAAAAGAAAAGAGATACGTGAGTTCGTGGATAATACAGTTAACGAAGTGTACCACTCTGTAGCTATGTACAAGGATAGCTTTTGTCACTCGATACTAAAAAAGAATATATTTCGAAAGAACTGGAAAAGAAAAGCACAAGAAAGTTCAGGCAAGAAAAAATATATACAACAACTATTATCATATCACAATTCATCAATTTGCAAGCAAATGTGTACGGAAAATAAGGGAAGAGAAAAAACCGACGTATCACATCAGAATTCTATCTAACACACGAATTATCATATCCAACATCTAAATCAAGTGAATAACAAAGGTAATAATAATAATAAGACTAAATTCCTCAACACAACGCCGTTTTGCGGCCTCTAGCCATGCGTTGAAGACGTGACAATCATGCTTCGGGTTCCAACCCAAGACATGAGACGAAACGCTTTGATAGGATGACTGCTACTTGAAGTAACATCCAAAAATCACTGTAAGTAACTGGAAAAACAAAAATACTACAAGCTTGTGAGTGGATGACTGTTAACAAATAACTCTAAACATACTAGTGTTTTCCTTTGCAAAAATAATCAGTGATTGACAGCACTAAAATTGTATCAACTTGTTCAAGAATTCACATTTAAAACTTAATATTTAGACCCTGTTTGATCTTTTCCTCTTAAATTGTGGTTATATCCTTTGATATTTAGGGTGGTGCAAAGAAAGTAATTATTTTGGCATCAATGAAAAAGAGTATATGTCAGATAACGATTATTGTTTCTATTGCTAGCTGCACAACCAATTAATTGTCTTGCTCCACTCTCAAAGGTATCAGATGACTTGTAGATCATATATACGAATCAATGTGACAAATAGTGGCAATAGTCGGATTATAGGGCTATATCATACCAAATTTTAGTATAAAGTATTGTCAAATGTGGTACGCTATTTATTATAATGTATTGTCAACGATTGATATTAGAGATATATGTTAGATACTAGTTAGTTAGTGAAGTAGTAGTATATATAGTTGTAACAACCCCATTAGTGGGACAACTTCCTCATTTTGTAATATCACATTTTACTATGAATACAATAATTTCATAGCTTTTCTCTCCTTCATCCATGGATGCCATGTTTCCTAACAATTGACAATGTTGATATTAATCCATATGCAACATGTAAATGCAACGATAGACTGCTATTTTCTGTTATCTACGATTGACAACGCTGATATGAATTCATATGCAAATCTAATCCCCTCTTTTTGTTCACTTAGATTTTGAAATCATATCACCTCTTTTATGAAATATAGCTGATCATGGAAAACATAGATAGACCTAATCAGCAACTCATCATATATGTTAAAATTCAATCAGTGATGTGATTTCTTTTCTTGTCTTATATGTTCTATAACTCCCCTCCCTCACCGTTGATTATAGCTCATATTCGCAGTTAAGTAGATAGATTCTCGAACGTAGCGTAGTAATCTGGACCCTAGTATGTCAGTAGAACTTGTATTCTATGACTAACAATTGCATACATCAGTCATTCATCTATCTATACTTTAGAATCAGGTTTGCTATTCTTACTCTGTCAATGCCTAACAGATCCTTTGATTATCATTTTCAATTAAGTAGTAATTGTAGTGGCAAGACTATAATACATGAGATAACACGATATGGAAAAACAAAAAACAGGTACTTTAGATATACTAGATACCATACATATATTATAAGTAGGGGCGGACCTGAACACGACATGGTGTGGCAAGTGCCATATTTCCATGATCTAAACCAATTTGTGCAACGCTAGTTCTTATCTTCTTCTATTTTTTCTTACATTCAAAATGCTCCACAAATTACAAATTTCAAGAGCTAAAAATGAAAATCATAAGTTTTGAAAAATTAAAATTATCCAAATCGAATCATTATCGAGTCAGAACAGGAGTCCACCCTAGAATCTCTCTAGAGTAAATATTGTCATCCCAATTATTTTGTACAATAAGACCAAACCTATAAATGTTGTCCAAACTATCAAACTAAATGGTTGCATATTAAAATAGAAACTAATGCAAAACACTCATAATTCTAGTAAATATTCTTAAATTCAAATGAAAGTTTACATCCTAGAGATATCCTTGCACATGAGGACAACTCCTCTATAATCTGACTTTTTTCCAAATGCATTCCATTAGTACTAACCCCAATTTTCATGTATTGTAAAAGACTTGCATTTTGCAATATACATGTTGCAAATCGAAAATCATTTTCTAAACCTTGAAAATTTAAAATAGTACATGATCTGAGGTGAGACAAAACACATTCAAGAGCCGAAATCGGGCATTTCAATTCCTTGGATGAGTTGGTCTCGGTCCACTGTCAAGGGATAAAAAATAACATTTATCAAAATATATGGAAAAAAAGTTAACTAACAGACATTTAATTTTACAAACCTTTGTAATGAAAAGAATTTGAAGATTGGGACAATTGCGGAGCAGTTCTACTACACCATCCCAACAGTGAAATGAGTTATAAAAAAACAATAGTTCAATATGAGTTAAGTTAGTAAACATTGGAATGGCTTCCAAAGAAGCCTCTGTAGACCCAAATCTTGTGATTATGCGTAGAAACTCGACATTATCAATACCATTAAATAAAGCATCCATTGAACTAATACTCGCTCTAACCAACGTAGACAAGGTCAAGGATCTTAATCCTTCTTCAAGATTCATCCCACTACGTATATAGATACACTCTGCGTGTAAATCTAGTAAGATAGGACAAAAAGAAAGAAAATTTATGTAATCATTCCAATTTTTAAAATCAACATATTTCAAATGTAGGGTTTGGAGCGATGGAAGATCAACACACAAAGTATCAATTGTGACATGTATCCTTTTAAGTTTGAGAACAACAAGGGTCCGTGAGATGAAAATAGTGGGATTCAAGATGTGAAAATTAAGAGTAAGAATAATTTCCTCAACATGACGCCGTTTTGCGGCCTCTATCCATGCGTTGAAGATACGACTAATATGATCTTGGTCTCGAAGATAACACTTAAGGTAAAAAGTTTGAAGGGGTTGGTTGGTTGAAAGAGGAGAGAGCATGACAGCATCCACATTACGACAGAAGCGGTCGAATTGATAGCACGAGTCCTCCCAACCATACTCAAAGTCAAGAACAGGTAGTGAATAGCATAGTGAGGTCCACCGCTTTGAAAGAACGGTTGTAGTGAAAGCTAATTTGGTTGGAATAAAAGAAAGAATGTGACACAACAACTCATCTGATAAATTGCTGATCCTATCCACCATTATCGTTGAGATGGAGGAAGGAAGGGTTTGCAAGATCTTGCGTCGTTGGTACAGGGAAATAGAAACAAATAAGAGGTTAGGAGAGGAAAGAGTAAAGAGATACAAAATGATAGCCAAATTTAAAGCAAATAACCTTCACTCATATTGTGAGATAATAATGCCCGGTTTGATACTTAACAAAAGCATATTACATAGAAAACAACGATGAAACAAAAATACAAGACATGCAAAGTTAAGAGAAAAACTAAAAACATTGAGAAAAAACAACACATGTAAAGTTCAAGAGAAAAACCAAAATCAAAGACAAAAACAACGCATGCATCATAAAGCCCGGTTGTTATATCTTTTTTAAGAAAAAAATCACTTATTTTAAAAAAATAATCACTTTTAAGAGTTTTGCATTTGTTTGTTATAGCTTATTAAAAAAATCAGAATCTAAAAAAAATCTAAAAACAGCTTTAACTGAGAAGCCGTGGCCCGTTTGTTACGGATTAAAATAAAAGTGATTTTGACATGAAATAATTTAGAGATTATATTTTAGAGATTTTATGAAAAATCAGAATCTATTTTGTGTTTGTTTATCATAATAAAAATCACTTTTTTTAAACAAATAATCTAGTTTGTTTGGATACAACTATATAAAAAGGATTTTTTGTTACAAAATTATTTCAATCTTTTAAACAATATTTTCTCTCTCCTCTAAAAAAAAACTACTTTTTTAGAAGCTGCTCTTAACAGCTTCTCATTTGAAGTTGTTTTTAGATTATTTTTAGATTCTGATTTTTTTAAAAAGTTGTAACAAACGGATGTAAAACTCTTAAAAGTGATTATCTTTTTAAAATAGGTGATTTTTTTTTCTTAAAAAAGCTATAACAAACGGGCTCTTAGAGCTGCTTCTCAAACAATAGATTTTTTTTAGAGGAGAGAGAAAATGTTGTTTAAAAAATTGAACTAATTTTGTAACAAAAAGTCTCTTTTATATAGATGTATCCAAACAAACTAGATTATTTATTTCAAAAAGTGATTTTTATTACGGTAAACAAACGCAAAATAAATTCTGATTTTTGATAAAATCTCTAAAATATAATCTCTAAATTATTTTATGTCAAAATCAATTTTATTTTAATCCGTAACAAACTGGCCCATGTTTTTTGCCACAATTTTATCACAAAAACAATATGAGGGTAGCGCGATTCAAACCTATGTTTTTTGCCAATTAGCCTAGTGGCTAGATTCACACATATTATAAGTGTAGAGAAGTGGGGAATCCGGGGTTCGAATCTCAACCCGTCCACAAATTATAAAAGCCTATGTTGTAACTTTGTCTAAGGGATAAATATATAATGGCAATGTGTAAAGGAATATCATAAAATAGGTAAAATAAAATAATAAAAGTTGATTGTCAGTTGTCACAGTTTGTTACGACTTTAAAATTTTGCAACTGTATTAGTTTGACGTTGAACTTCTAAATTTTGGATTAGCTTTCGGCTTACGCAAATGATTATATTAAGGATTGTATTAACTTTCCATTTATTTATTAGCATATACGAAGAGGAATCAAATTATACTGATACAATATTATTTCAATATTATACAGTTTAATATCATTTTATTCGAAACATATTTTTTAAAATTGATTGTTGGATTGTAAGATTATATCACATATATCACTCATGTAAAATTTTACATGAATAAAAAGAATTTTGCTCTTCCCCCAACATCAAACACTCGCGCCCAGCATGATTTTCAAATATACTCATGCGTGAGTTAACTCACGCAGCGTGTCTTAACTCACGCACATTATAAGCTCTGCGTGACTTAAGTCACGCACCACTGGCATGTGCGCGAGTTAACTCACGCACGTTGGCCGGTGGTCAGAGCTGAAGAACAAACGTTTTTTCCACTTTGGTCAAGTTTTCAACATTCAATTTACACGTTTTTAACCACTTTCACACGTTTTTTTTACCACATTAATGTTAGATACAAACTAGGTTGTCATTTCTACCTATAAATACCCTCACAAACTTCCTCTTTTCCTCACATTATCTCCTCCCACTCCCTCCCCCTCTTTATCTTCTTCTTTTTTGCTTCTAAAGTATCTAGGCTCTTTATACCCCTTTAGATATATACCAGTAGCTTTTGGGGTGTCCAATATGCGTCGGTGTTTGACACTCTTAGGAGACTCATACGACACGTGTTAGAAATTTTACATAGGTGTACTTGTAGGAATACAATAATTGTATCAAGGGTTTAGATTGTTTTTTGAGATCCCTTGAGAATGATCCCAATGGTGGTATTTATAGCCCCTTGTGGGCTTGTTTAGTGTGGCTTAAGCTCCAAGCAAGCTGGGCTTTAGGTCTTTTTATCCGGTTCTAGACGTTTCTAGAAGCTGACTAAGGTGGTGCCTTTGGAAGGGTGCGCCTAGGCTTCATGAGCCCTTCTGGAGGGCGCCTAAGCCTTTCTAGAGGGCTTTTAGGAATATATTGATGGTCCACAGCCCACCAAATACAAGTCTTGGGACCAGGCAAAGTGATGAATCTGTAAGGTCGATCGCTCTAGATGTTTCTAGAAGCCTTTTGAGGTGGCACCCTTAAGAGGAGACGCCTAAAGACGTTTTTGGTCCTTCTAGAGGGTGTTTGATCCCTTAATTATACGTTAACGGTCCACAGGTCCCCAAGCACGAGTCTTGGAACAAGGTGAAGTGGTTAGTTATGACATTACTCTTTCGATATTAGAGTATGGGTAATAGCTACATTTTACATGTCCTTCGGCGAGTTTGTATTTTACATGGGCGAGGCTTTTTCGGCGGTATGGTACTCACAACTTTATTTTGTTCTTTTGGGATGTAATTGAACTATTAAGCTTTTTGTGGCTTTTACTCGGCGGTCTCCTCAGAGCCGTTTGATAGCGATTTTTGCAAATGTACGAAATCGTGCAAGTAGTAAAATTAAATTGGTAAGACCGAGTGTCGAACTCGAGGATCGCGTTATACTATGGAATAATATTTATAACTTAATTGAACAAAAAGGTATTGAATTTGATTGATTGCAATAATGAAAAATAATCAAAGTAAAATTAAGTTGAACTTTATAATAATAAAATTGTCAGGGATGAGTTTCACTAGATGACTATCTTGAGTTATCGACTTGAATATGACTATTGAATCGATTTATCGAATCATTACCGACTTCTCTACTTTATTCTTGCCCTAATTCGTTAATGACAGAATCATTAATCTTAAAATAACCCTTAATTCCTTAGTGAATTTAAGATTAGAATTAAGCATGATTGAACAAGAATTCTTAATTGGTTTCAAGGGTTTGCATCTATTCCTAGATTACAAAGGCATTAATTTATTATCTCAAGTGTTTATAAATTCAACTTCCGTTTCACAATATAAACCGTAAATCAATTTAAAGGCGGCCAAGCAATAAAAGCATTATGAACAGAGATAAGAAAAATGATTCAATAAATTTCTTCAAAAATCAAAATAAAGTCATCTCATCCCTAACAACATGAAAATTAGCTACTCATAATAAAGAAAATAAACAACAAAGAAAAGAGAATAAACACAAATTTTCCGACACCGCCAACGTCACCCTGCATCGTCGTTCTCTATCCGGATCACTTTAATTTTCGTTGCCGTCCTTTCCCATTGTCATCCGCTACTTCTTCTCTCTGGTTCCCAAAAGTTCCGATCCCACATTTGTTGCAGCTGACTCCTTTTATATTCCAAACCAAGCGAAACCTAATTCCCCTCCTCCTTTTTTCACGGGCCAGCACAGCTTTCTATTTCCTTCTTTTTTTTCTTTCACGTGGCCTACCCCACACAAAATACAATTTTCTTTCTTATTCCTTCAACCCATCAGCATAATTGTTTGTTGGGGGCTTCTATGGTGTAGTCAAGAAAATGACTTTTTTGAAAAATTCATTTTGTTCAACCAATAGCATAGTTGTTGATGTCATGTCAGCTAATATCATTTTGATGGACCATTGTAATCTAAATTTTACTTTGTTACAAATTAGTCCTTATACAAAATATTAATTAGTTTTGATTTATTAACTTATTTTATTTAAAATAAAATCATTTTTTGTTATTTCATCTGTTCTGTTTTGTTCGTCCCAACCAAATCAGAAAAATTGTTCCTCCTTTCTTCTTCATCTGCAAACCCAAAATCGAAGAAATTGTTCGTCCTTTTAGAACCAGTTTTGTTCATCCTTTCTTCATCTTCGTTCCAAACCCAATTCAAAATCGAAATCGAAATCGAAATTCATTCTAAATCTTGAGTTCCTCATCTCAAAATCTGGAATCTGGAATTTTCTAAACAATTAGACTTCAGCGTTCTATGGTGAAGTCTAAACCCAATTCAATGATGAAGAAAGGATGAAGAAAGTGTGAAACCTCTTATTAAGATGAGGAACCTCTAATTTTTCTATGGCGAAGTGTTCAGCATGGTGTGTCTTTGTTATTATGGTGAATTTTCTAAGTCTAGTAGATAATCTTGATGTTCTAAACAGCGTCCCTCTTCTTTTTTTACTGAAATCTGGAATTTTGGAGAGCATATCGATCTGAAATGTTTAATTTTGATAGTAGGAATAAAAAATAAAAATAATAACAAAAATGTTTAATTTTGATTTAATCAAGGACACAATTGCAATAAGTAAAAATATAGCGGTACACCATATGAGCAAATGTACAATACACAATATAATTTGATGTGGCATTCATTAAATACACAAATGCATTATGATTGGTCATTCTAATGACTTCACCAAAAAA
>Ga0228710_1010418_pt1 | contig 12435 bp, 5 predicted proteins | sample MedpolnodulmetaG_FD_177995 | JGI IMG/M metagenome (GOLD analysis project Ga0228710, IMG submission 177995) | Root nodule microbial communities from Medicago polymorpha collected in Santa Monica, California, United States - pink nodules | ecosystem: Host-associated > Plants > Roots > Nodule...
TTATGATCATCATCATTATCATATGATCATATCATCTTATTTTAATTCAACTTATTATTGATTGTTGTTCCTTTTTTTTTCCAATGTTAATTCACCGATTCATGTCTTGTTGTGCAAAATATATGAGTCAGTTTGAGATAAAATAAGCAGCTTAGATGTGTGCTTGTCATTCGTCGGTCTCTGAAATCGTAAAATAAGTAGTTTCTTTTATTTAATTAAGTTTAAGGGTAAAACGATAAAATAATTTTAAAATCCCTCCCCCTCCCCTTGCGAACCAAACACATTTTTAATTAAAATATCTCTCCTCCCCTCCAATAAAATCCCTCCCCTTCCCTCCCCTCCCCTCCCCTCCCCTCCCCTCTTAATTCTCGAACCAAACGGACACTAAGGTGGTTTTTGGTTAACTGTGAAGCATGTCAAACCGACCAGAAATAAATGTTTAATCAGTGTGATGGTTGGGTCTTAGTCAACTTGATTGGTAACTTGTGAGACCTTATGTGCGTGTGGATTTTTATTATGTTCTTGACTCAAATAATAGTTTGTGAGAGTTTACGTACTTTTAAGGAATTACAAACATAGCTAATGAGACAGAAATAAAACCTCGAGGAAATTAAAGACAATCATACAAACTATTGAAGATAAAATTGTTGGAACAAAATTCGTCTTATAAACATTACCCTTAGAGTGGGGGAGATTGTTGAAACGAGTAATGTTTAACAATTAGTTACCCTTAGAGTTTTGATGATAACAAGGTATTAAAAATTATCAATTGGATATGCTAATATTTGTTCAAGTGTACAGGACCATAGACAAAATGTCATATCTTTATAAGGTACTGGAAGAACAAAAGAGAGCAAAAGAATCAACAAAAAGGAAGCTTGGAGCTCCTGAAGAAAAGTGCTCCTGAAGTTCAAAGCGCTCTTGAAGTGATGACGTCATCAGAAGCCAGTTTATCAGAAGCACCTCATCAGAAGCTGAAGAACTTAAAGATTCAAAAGTTGGAATCTCATTTAATCATGCCTAAGAGTTGCTAAAGACGGAAAGAAGTGTAACAACGGTCTTGAAATAAAATTTGAAGGCAATGGATGCTTATTCTATCAAAAGCGTTGAAAAAGGACAAATGTACGAACTGTACAACCACCTTCTCCACTACTTTGGTCGTGCTTTGCAACAAGACAAGGATAACAGCTATGCCTGCAGAAATGTTCCTTCATACAAGGAATGGATTTGAAATTGATCCTTTATAGGACAATAACCATATCTGGCAAAGAATCATTAGTGATTATCAACAAGTTTCAAATGTCTCTTTTTGTATTGCTGTCAAGGTCTCAACGTATCTCTTCACACCTCTATATATAGGAATGAAGACCTACCAGTTGAAGAGGACACAAGACATTACAACTGATATACAAGCAATATAAGAATCCACAACGTATACAGACACTCAAAGCTAGACTTTCAACAATTCGAAGTTCATACTCTGTTATTGTTCTATTTTCAATGTTACTTAGAATTTCTTAGCAAAGCTCACATTTTAGAAATTCTATTATATTAAGAGTCTTAAGAGTTGGTTTCTGTTTTGTATTGTGAACACCACTGATTGTATATCAAGTGTTCAAACTCAAACGTATTTCCCTGTAAGTTTGTTTGATTGTAAGTCTCTTGCTTGTGTGCTTGAGCATTTGTAAGTCTCTTGTAGTTGTACTAGAGCACAGGAAAGTCTCTTGCTTGTGTGCTTGAGCATAGGAAATCTCTTGCTTGTGTGCTTGAGTACTTGTAATTTGAGATTACATTGTTAGTGAAATCTCCTTGGAAGTGCAAGGGGGACATGACTACTTCCGGTTTGTGGAAGGAACTTGTATAATTGTTTTGTGTCTTTCTTCTCTCTCTCTCTTACTCTGTTTCTATCCGCTGCACATTTAGTCTCTGATCACTACTTCAGAAGCTGATTGTTATCTGCTTCTGAACTGTGACATCAGTAGGAGAAACAAAGAAAAAGCTAACACAATTCAACCCCCCCTTCTTGCGTTTTTCTCACCTTCAAAAATGACAAGGAACGTACATTGACTTGAATTTAGAGAAAACTGTAAAACGACATATCATAAATCTACTTTTCTTAACTCTTGCAAATAAGGAGCTGAAGATGCCTCGACTTATAGTGTCATGCAAATAGGGTATGCAGATCTGACAAATTTGGAATGTTGAAGCAATGCCTGATGACACTCTGTCATCTCTCTTTTCTTAGCTATTTTTATGTATTTTTATCTTAAGTTCATTGTAATTCTAGGAGCTTAAAGGCCAAAAAGAATAGAAAGCTGGAAGTTTGAGAAATCACCAATCGGGCGCCGATTTCGAGGCACCAGGAACCGTTTAGGTTCGACAAATTTCGGGTGCTGATTTACACAAATCGGGCGCCGATTTCATCAGGAGTGAGGCACACGTTTTTGAATTAATGAGATTTCGGGGGCCAATTTTAGGGCTTTGGTGGCCGATTCACAGTGCCTATAAAAGGCAAACTCATTTTCTGAATAAAGGTTCGTGGTGGGAGACCACCAAAACTCATAGTCAGTTATCCAATACACGTATGAATCTTTACTTTTGTATTAGTTATCTTGTACTTTAGCTATGAGTAACTAATCTCTTTGTGGTTGAGATCTAGATGAATCTGATGTAATTCCATGGAAACCTAATTTGTATTTGAATGAACTCCCTTGAATTTCAATGAAAATCTAGTTTTAATTCATATTACCTTGTGTTTAATGTTGTTTGAATGTTTATTATATTGACTATTAGCACTAGCGTTTTTGAATATGCAAACTGATCTTAGAACTTGAATTTCCACTAGCCTTGACTTTTGACTCTGATCTAGGTAGTAGGTTTAACCTAAGTAATTGAGCTAAAGATAGAAAATTATTAGGTTATGACTTATGGATTAACGGACTGTTAAAACCTCCAACGGTTTCGAATTCACTTAAGAGATTAATGGGTTGTCACTTGCGGAGAGAATTCTAGGTCAATAGATTGGGTAGAATTACTTTGTTAAACTAGATGAACATTGATTGAATTGGGGTGCAAATTACCATGGAAGAACAATAGAGGATTCGAAGGTCTTAACCATATTTCTCTTTAATTTCTAAAACCAACCTTTATTGCTTTTATTACGTTTATGTTACAAAAACCAATCCAATTGCCTAGGGCAACCTGAAATTTAATACATCCTTTTTGATAATGAAATTGCTGAGTATAAGTTAACAATGGTTGTCGTGGATTCGATCTTAGTATTACTTCGATAGTTTTGGTACACTTGCCAAAATCTTATCAGTGACTACTTTATCGGAGAATGTTTAGAGGTATGCAATCCAATGGATATGAAGGCTTTTACTGGAATAATGCTCGCTAAGACCTCCACTATAGACAGAGATTTCTCAATAACGTCTTTATTTATTCCAGGAAAATGGCCTTCTAAGGATTCTAATGTGTCTAGAAGAGAGCACCAATTGATGTGTGTGGAATCCTTGAATTGTAAGGCTCAGAGGAACTTCTTAGAATTTAGTAGAGTGGGAAGAGAGTAATTTCATTCATAACCAATAAGCACCGTTACAGCTGTTTATTGCAACATATTCTCTCTTACAGATTTAATTTGCACCAACCTCAAATGCATTTTTCAGTAAACAATTGGTGGAAAGGGAAAACATTCTATGCTTATCTAATAATAATGGATAGAGACACATGCGACACGGACCGGGGCCTTTATATTTGCAATGTTCATATTTCATAGATGGTAATGTTTGCATGAACATACTGATTAAATTAATTAATGTGGTATATATATGCAGCCATATTGGCATATAGCAAGCAGGGCTACACAATTCTTCTAAGCATACTATTTGGTGAAACTCTTGCTGCCATTGCAGGTGAATGCAACTTCCATTGCCTTGCTCTTGCATGTTTGGTACTTCACAATGCCATAAACCAATTCAATTAAGCACTTAATTGATTAAAAAAAAAAAATTTACAATTTTGATTTACTTATTACTAGGCAGATAAGGTTCCAGTTAGGAAACAAGCAACAACATTCAAAACACTTGCTGGTGTTGGATTGGCATCATTTGTTGGTGGAACATGAACTGCTAGATTCTTATCCGCAGCTTTAAATTTTCAGGATAAGCGTTAAATTAAATTTACTATTTATATATACTTGTACAATGCTAAAAAATTGAATAGTTGAATTTGTTAGTGTGTTGCTAGATCTTTGTGACTTTGTGGTAACTGTCATAATCAGAATTTTAAATAGTGCTTGCGGTAATGATTACAGTTGAGTCGCGATCCTTGATAATATGGAGAATCTTGAGAGAATTTTTCATACACATTGATGAGAGAATTAGACATAGGAATAGTTATTTTTCCTTCTAAATTTCCCAAAAACTCAGTTTATACTTTCAAATTCTTATAACTGTCTTCAGAGGGATTAGTCTAAATGATACCACCTGAGTTTAAATATAACGAAGGTAAGAAACTTATATCAATGATCACCTGAACTTGGTTGTAAGTATATTTGTTTAGTGCAAATTGTTTTATTTACACTTCGTTTTTTGTTGCTAAAATTATGCTTACCTGTGTGATGAAATGGGTTTTCAGTATCCAAAAAAGATATGTCTTGACTTACTATGCAAAGAGAGAAAAAAAAATGTTTTGGCTTGAGTACATATTTGCCCCATCATTTTATACAGAGAACATTGAGATCAAATCAAAGCGTGGTCCCTTTTCATCAAACATTCATTGCACCTTTACTATTTCAACTAGTTTATGGCATAATGGCTTTTAGGCTAATTATAAATTTAGAACTCAATACGGATGTCAACAAGCTTTATCATGTACAAGAGCATGATTCTCCAAAGTAATAGTTTATATGCTGCCACACGTGACAATGTAAAATTTGTTTGCATTTCGCTCTCGAAAGGTAGCTCAAAAAAGGGGGTGTTCAAACACACATATACGATGCAAAATTTAGGAACCTTAGCAATATGAGACTCATAATTCAACTTCAATACATACCCTAATTTGTAGTGTGGGCTTAGATTCAATTCGCATTGCATGAGTCAAATACAAATATATATAGTTTTGTTCAATACATGAGAGTCAAATAAAAATTCAATAGATGAGGCCATGAAAAGCGCATCAAATCGTAACAAGTAATGAAATCAATAAGGAATCATATATTCTACCAACAACCTTCAAATTATGGAGCATCAAAGAGAGATAGTTGGGTCAGCTCAGTTTGATGATTTCCATGCCTAGGAGTATTTGTTTAAATTACTAGTTTGACTCTTGTTTTGCCTTACTTATATATCCTTTGCTCAGAGGCCTTTATGCTTATATCTGCCACCACGAAAATCAAGGCCTAATCCATTGGTGATTGTATTTGTATAGGTAGCTCCTCAATTGGTCATCTTCTATTTGTGGATGATAGTTTCTTATTTTGCAGAGCTAGAATTGATGAAGTCACCACCCTTAAGCAGGGGCTGACACAAAGCATCTGGATTTCCGGCCACCTCTGCTCTAACAAAAAATCCCTAAAAGAAATTAATTTATTTAGTCTCACTTCACTTTCAAAGTTGATATAGACGATGATGAACCTTTCAAAGAGGGTTTTCAAAAAGATGATGTCCTTGCGTAAGGCTCTACGTTTGGATGAAGAACCGAGAACATAATCTTAGGGCTATAGGGCTCAAAGTTGGGATGAAAGAAGACGTATATACCTATTTATTTTGCTCAAATGGAATTACCATACGGTAAAATTAACTCATCAAATCTTAGGTTTTGTCCCTGAATTTAAGTCGATCTCCAATAGGTCCTGACTGAGTTAAATTTTATTCATATTAGTCATTCTGAAAGTATATTAGGGATTAAATTTATAGAAGTGGTTAAATATAGGGACCAAATTGATAGTAAGTTGGTCAAATATAGAGACTTATGGCTTGATTGGATTGACTTAATTTAGCTTATCTGTTGACGTAATTTTTGTGAGATTGTTTGAATGAATTTGAAATCAGTTTATGACATTTTTCCTAAGCTTTTTTCAGCTTATTTTAATATGTTCTCCAAGATAGCTTATTTTAATGTGATATAATTACTTGCTGTTGATAAGTCGGTTAATGGGGGGTTAAACCAAAGTCTTCCGGGCGTTGGAGGCCACATAAATAAGAGAGATTTTTGATGCAGATGATAACAAGTTGGTGAGAACAAAAAAATAAGAGGTTATGAAATTGGGATAATACACAATACTATATGTTTTGTCTTAACTAACTTGAAAGAAACCACAAAATAAAGATTGGGAAAACGTAGGAGTTGGGGAATGCAAAGAGGTCTAATTGGGATAATACACAATACTATGATTTTGTATCATTCATTTTAAACAAGTATTATATATTAAAGATTTTATTTTACATAATATAGTGTACTTTCTATTTTATACAAATAAATGTGTACCTTGGATAATAATTGCTTTAGAAAAAAATGATTATTTTGAAAATTCAGTCAAAATGCAATTATTAATTTTACTAATTATTTTTCAAAAAGACTCAATTTTTCAAAATATAATTATTAATTTCTTCAGAGTTACCAAGTATCGTTTGTCATGTAAGTATATTTCAGATAGTAAAAAACAGCATACACATTTAATATCTTGGGGTGTGAATTCGAACTTGGAATATTCTATATTTCTGCATTCAGTTTGTGTGCGTTTCAACCAAAGACTCCTTGAAACAAAGAGTGTCGTTTAATGTTTCTTCAAATAGATCAAGAAAACAATAAATGAATGAACAATTGTAATAATTTTATAAAATTGTTCCCATTAACTATTGGTTATTAGTAATTGTCATAGATATACTACATCTCATCATTATTATAAGCAAAAAATCACTTTTAATATTTATTGAATAAGTAATGTACTTTATCTATAGACAAGATACATCACTTATTCAATAAACTTAAAAATAATAATTGAATACATTTAACAATTTAATAAAGCACTTATATTTCTGGACAATTGTTCTTATCTTAATAGCTTCTTATAATTTTGGAGTGCAGGAAAATTTAGTTATGACATCTTAAACAAGGCAGAACTCGTTAGAAGTGAGAAGACCCTTATTCTGTTACAAGATCAAGTGCTTTTTCCATCCCAAATTATATAGCATGTATGACATATTATTACATATAACGAATGAATAGTTCTTGAAATCTCATGAAACCTTTGTTGGGGTTAAACAGGACTCAGTGACAAAACAGTCTCATTCTGGACTTGTGGAATATGTGACAATCACACTTATCGTGAATATGGCTTCATGCTTGAGACTGTAGACTTGACTTGGTGTTGAGAAGCCGGTCATTTGGGGGCTAAACAAGTCTTTGAAGCGTTGGAGGCCACATAAATAAGTGAGATTTTGTGATGAAGATGACAACAAATTGGCGAGAACAGACAAACAACAGAGGTGATGAAGCTGGAATAATGCACAATATATTTTGTCTTAACTTGAAAGGAACCACATAATTAAAGATTGGGAAAACGTATAACTTGGGAAATGATTTTGTTGTAGTGTTCATTTTAAAGAAGTATTAAACATTCTTTTTTTGGCTACAAAGTACTATTAAACATTCTAATTATACAAAAAATGTGTACCTTGCTTGGATAACATTAAACATCAGAAAAAATGAATATTTTGAAAATTCATTCAAAGTAATTATTAATTCGACTAATTATTTTTTCAAAATACTTAAATTTTGGGTTATATAAAAGTGAATGATTTTTGTATGGATTGATATAAAATAAATATTTTTTATTAAGATTGTAAAATGTATTTTTATAAAAAATAAAATAAAAAAGGATTACAATTTTTTATGGTAGTCAAACCAGATCAATTGGTATTTAAACTTCACTGGTCGAAAATGGTTCAATCTCTCTTTTGAATCGGATAAACTGCAATGAAGCTTCACATATGAACAATTGAATTGTGGTTAGTTCTTTGGTCGACAATAATTCTATATCTTTTCTAAACCAAATGAGCTACAATGAGATTAACTTGTGACTAGTTGAACTTTGGTTAGTTCATTCATCAACAAAAGTTCGTCCTTTTTGGTGAATGAGATAAACTATAGCGAAAATTAACTTTTGACTCTTATACATGTTTAACCCTATATTTATTTATTTTGTTTACTATATATATAAAAAAATAGATTAATATCATTCTTTAGGATGGTTTTGGTTAACGGTGGAGCATGTCAAACCGACCATAAATGAAAGTTTAATGAGTGTGATCATTGGATCTTAGCCAAGTCATTGACCATGTGGATTTTTATAAAGTTCTTGACTCGAATAATAGTTTGTGAGAGTTTACATATTTTTAAAGAACAAACAGAGATATGAGACGAAAATAAAATTGCGAAGAAATTAAAGACAGAGATATGAAGTTTAAAGGACTTGGAATTAAATTGCTTGAAAATAAATTGCAAAGAAATATAAAAGTTTTATCTCAAAATTTAAGTTGCAGGGAACTTAAAGAAAGTTAAAGATATTGGAAGCATACTTAGATCCTAAGAACTTGAATTTGTTTTAAATTTATGAGTAAGCTTCAAAATGCATATGACCTTATATACATCATTTGAACAACTATTTATAGAGAAAGAGAACTAGGTAACTAACTAACTAACTAGGTGCAAAGTCACATTCATGGCAATTACTTTTTATTAGTAGATTAGAATGATTTAAGTTAAGTTATGTTATGTTGAATTTATGCAAGAAGTAATTTATTGTTTAATCCTGCAGAAATGCTACAGCACTTAGGCGCATTACTGAAGAGTAATGCAAGAGTGAAGAGTTAAGGTCCCACCTAGTATTTAAGGGCCTTCCCATAGCTTACAATGGCGACACTTCCTGATGTGAGGATAACCTGTCAAAAATATTGAAAAGCAAAGATGTAAGATCATTAGCAGGTCATAGACAATTCCTAACATCTTGTAGCTTTAGGACACACAAAGAAAGTGTGCATCTTCGGTTCCATCAATTCATTGCAAATCACATATGTGTCATCACAAGGAATTCCTCACTAAATAAGCCGAATGAAAGAGAGAACTCTTGGCGGAATCTTCAAGTGCCAAACCGTGCTCCATTTACGGTGAATAAGAGCCGAAAGTGCCTCGGTGGTTGCAAGTGTCACACAAATTCAGTATGCAGATTCGATTCGACAGAGTATGAATCATCTAGTTTACAATTACAAGAAACTTAACTAGCACAAAAAAAATCATTATAAAATATGATTTCAATTCAGCTACTTGTCTGCCGATTAAGAAACAAATAAAGAGGCATGTTAGTTAATAATCGAAACATTGTTAAACTGTTTGTTTTATCAATTGACTTAAAAAGTATTTAAATTAGTTGTTTCATGATTTTGAAGTGTGAAATGTTGAAGCAACGTACTTACTTTATCAGATGAATGTCCTATGTGAAGCTTCATTTTTGTTTCTGGCTCCAGTTTAGAAATAGATTAACAATCCAATGGATATAAAAGCTTTTACCGGAATAATGCTAGCAACGCATTCTTTTCAATAGTCTCTTTGATTGATTAAAATTCATATGAGATCCTTATGATTTGGTGGGACCCAGATATAAATTTCAATCAATCAAAGAGAATGTGTTGGAAATTGTGTGTTAGAGATTATGTCGGTAACTCTTGTTTACTGCATATTTTATATGAAGCGAGCCTCTTGTTTCTTAGCATGTTTGTTGCTTAATGTTGCTTATTGTACATTTTTTGATTGGTACTTTAACATATATGCCTCTGTAAGGGTATCACTATATATGCCTCTGTATTGATTTAGCAATGAAAGGGTGCTTGTAACTAAATATTTAGAAACATTTTAACTTATTTCTTGTTCCTCAAGTAACTAATTGATTTAGATATTTTTTTTATCTACTTCTCTTGTTTAAGCTACTTTTTAGGATCTTCAGAAGTCTGTTTGAGCAATTTTACTAGCATCTTTATGAGAAATTGCTTGGTAATCAGCGTTCCTTCCTTTTGAGTCCACTTAACGGCTATGACCTCCATATTGATTCCTATAGAGAAGGATTTCTCCACAACCTGGAACGTGGTCTATTAAGGATTCTAATGTGTCTTTTAACTTCTCCCAACGAATATGTCCCTCCAAAGATGCCACCTCTGTTAGTTTTTCCTCTTTAGACAACTTCGCAGCTGCAACCAAGTTTTTTTTTTTAGTAAAACAAATTTTATGGTAAGGAGACAGTGTTTCAATCCAAATTGATATTATATAAAACTTTTAGCAACTTTTCAGAGTCCATGTTATACTAACTGCTAAACATTTCAATACAAACAGTTACATCTCAAAGTTCATCCTGTTACGGCCTAAATTATTCTAAACCATCTACTTATACTAATATATACAACATACTGTATTTTTTCCTTTTATGTTGGTCTTAAATAATCATGTATTAGTTAAACCTATATCATAATTATATACACATATGTAATAAGCTCTCTTGTTATGGTTAAATATGATTGGTTTTAAAAATGAGTATGTGGAGAAAAGGTTGTTTGATAGAAGTGCTAAGTCGGTTTAGTGTTGAGCAGGCAATTATATGTTCCAATCAAAAGTGGAGAGTGGTGTGGCAAGCGGTTACTTGTGTAACTAGTTTTAATAGCTTTTGACAATCAATTAAGTGTATGAAATTGTCAATCGTGATATTCTCGGGAGGATTTCCTTCGCGAGATATAACAGTACAAAAATCAGTTATTAGATTCATTGAATAAGTTATCTATATGATCTATGTGAGATTTTATGATGATGATAGTAAAATGTTGGGTCCTACTAATTGGTGTCCCGGGTCACTTGTTAAGCATACATAAAAGGGAATTATTATCATGAAAGAAAACTATTTTTAACTTTATTATAAATTAATTACACAATTTCAATACATTAATTACTATATAATTTCCTTTTTCATATTTTTAATCAGTGTCCCGAGACATTGGTTTACATCTCCCTAAAATGTTTTGTGTTAACTTTAAAGGAAACACATATTATCACTACCATAAAAAATAAAAAAAGGAAACACATTAATTGCTTTTGGAGTACATTAATGTTGCAGAGTACCGAAGACCAAGGTGTTGATAAGTCGGTCAATGGGGGCTAAACAAAAGAATATTTTAGAGGATTATTTTAAAATTTCGATACATGTGATTACTCGTTACACATTTAAAGACGGAAATGATTGTGATATTATATATAGCAAATGAATAATTTGTAAAATCTGACCAAGCCTTTGTTGGGGTAATAAGTTCTCAATGACAAAACCGTCTCACTCTCATTAACTCTGATTCTGAACTTGGTGGAAATCACGCTGGCGGTAGTGTTATGTAACAATCAGACTTTAATTATTATTTTTTTTACAAAAATAAATGTTATTCATTCATTCAAATTGATAGAGTATATCGATATAATGCAAATTCGCTAAAAACAAAAAGGATGAATCCGTGAACATGCTCACAACATCCATGTTAATAGCATAAAACGACAAGATACAAATGCCTACACATGTGACTATATTTAAATCTCCGGAATAACCATGTCTCCGGATCTGCAACGTGGATGACGCCAAACTCATTTATTGGATCTGCACTGGATCAAAGCTGATCTGACAATCTGAACCGATCAAATACCTGAGAGAAACAAGAAAGACAAACAGCGTCGCACAAAGACGACGAACAAACCAACGTCGCACGAAGACGACGAAATCACAAAATAAAAAACAAAATAGACGTGAAAATCACTTATTTCAATAAAAGAGAAATAGAAAAACGAGTTAGAGTTTGAGAAGGAGAGAAGAGAGAGAACTCCTTAATCAGACTTTAATTCTGAATATGGGTTCATGCTGGAGAGTGTAGACTTGACTTGGTGTTTATAAGTCAGTTAATGGGGGCTAAACAAAAGTCTTTCGGGCGTTGGAGGACATAAATAAGAGAGATTTTTGATGAAGCTGGCATAATAGTACACACTACACAGTATATTTTGTCTCAACTTTAAATGAAAGGAACCGCATAATTAAAAATTGAGAAAAAAACCGTAGAAGTTGGTAAATGCATGGAATCATAAAGACTAACTTAGGATTGGGAAATGATGTTGTATTCATTTTAAAGACGTATGTATATACTAGTATATATATAGTGTTAAAAAGGTCTATTTTATGTACTTTCGATTTCATACAAAAAAATGTGTCCCTTGGATAATAATTACATGCATTAGAAAAAAATTATTATTTTGAAAATTCATTCAAAATAATTATTAATTTGACTAATTATTTTTTCAAAAAGACTTAATTCTTGGATTATACAAAAGTGAATGATTTTTTTTTTTTTTTTTTGGATT